>Ga0209643_1000468_pt1 | contig 73157 bp, 71 predicted proteins | sample AutmiccBRH37_all_FD_187383 | JGI IMG/M metagenome (GOLD analysis project Ga0209643, IMG submission 187383) | Deep subsurface microbial communities from Mt. Terri, Switzerland - Autotrophic microbial communities BRH/37_all (SPAdes) (version 2) | ecosystem: Environmental > Aquatic > Deep... | reverse complement strand
CGTTTTTCTGGAACAGGCCCGCAAGGAAGCCGGGCCAGGTATAGCGGCGGTAGGTATCGGCACGCAGGCGGGCAAAGGCCTGCGGAATGTTGACGGCGAATTCATGGGGCGGCGCGTACTGGCAGGCGTAGTAGCAGCCGTTGCAGCCGTGGCACAGGTTGGCCAGGTAATCCAGGTCCCCGTCGGCGAAGGTGTTCTGGCGCATCATCGCCGGGAACACGCCGCAGAAGCCCTCGCAATAGCGGCAGGCGTTGCAGATGGTCATCAGGCGGCGGGCTTCGTCGTGCAGGTCGGCCAGTTGGTCGCCCTGCAACGCCTCGTCGGAAACGGCGGCCATTCGGGTCAACGGGGTCTCAGTTCGAGACATTGCGGGCGGCTCCCTCTCCGGCGATGCGGCCGAACACCATGCCGATGGCCATGCCGACGCCGCCGGCATAGCCCTGGCCCAGGATGTTGCCGGACATCACCTCACCGGCGGCGAAGATGTTGGCGGCGGGGACGGTGCGGCCGTCCTTACCCTTGAACTGGACACGGGCCTGCTTGTCCACCTTGACCCCCAGATAGGTGAAGGTGATGCCGGTGCGCAGCGGATAGCCGTAATAGGGCGGGGTGTCGATGGGCTGGGCCCAGTTGGTCTTGGGCGGGGTCAGGCCCTGGGTGGACAGGCCGTCGAGCACGCCCGGCTTGAATTGCCGGTCCTTGTTGTCGCCCTGGCGGCAGGCGGCGTTATAGTCCGCCACGGTCTTTTCCAGGGCCTCGGGATCGATTTCCAGCTGCTCCGCCAGTCCCCGGATGGTGTCCGATTTCAGCGGCGGATACATGGACGGCATGAACAGATCGTTGGCCTTGGCGTCGACGATGCCGAAGGCGATCTGGTCTTCCTGCTTGGCCAGCAGACGGCCCCAGATGGCATAGCGCTTGGGCCAGATGTCCTCGCCCTCGTCATAAAAACGCTGGGCCTGGCGGTTGACCATGATCGAATAGATCACGCAGTCGACGCGGGTGGCGATGCCGCCGTCGCATTTCGGGCTGCGCGCGTCGATGGCGATGGCGTGGCACTGGTCAGCCTCGGCGGCCGTTTCGGCGCCGTTGTCCATCAGGGCCCGCAGCATGCGGCCCTTGTTGTAGCCGGTGCCGCGAATCAGGAAGCCCTCGGCCGCGTCGCCCCAGCCTTCCTTCAGCCAGTCGATGTTGGCCTGGAACCCGCCGGAGGCGATGACCAGCCCGCGCGCCTCGACCACGTGCTCGGCCCCCTGGTAGCTGACGCGGGCGGCGGTGAAGGCGCCGTCCTCGATGGTCAGGTCCGTGACCTCGGCCTCGTAGCGGCAGTCGATGCCGAGGCGTTCCGCCGTGGCGTAATAGGCGTTCAACAGCGCCTTGCCGCCGCCCTTGAAGAAGGCGTTGGTGCGGTCCAGGCCGATGGTCCCGGACAGGGGCGGCTGGAACTTGACGCCCTGGGCCATCATCCAGTCGGCGGCGTCCTCGGACTTCTCGATCAGGAAGCGGGACAATTCCTTGTTCGTGTTGCCGTCGGTCACGCGCAGCAGGTCGTCGTAATATTCATCGACGGGATAGGCGCCGGTCACGAAATCCGTCGCGGCGTTATGGGCATAGCGGATATTGCGCACGTGGCGGGTGTTGCCGCCGCGGAAATCCTTGGGCGCGGCCTCCAGCACCAGCACGCTGGCGCCGCGTTCGCGCGCGGTGATGGCGGCCGCCATCGCGGCCCCGCCGCCGCCGACCACCAAGACGTCTACTTTTTCAGGTATCCCCATCATGTCGGGCTTTGTAGGATTGTATACAATTGCCGTCAAGAAGAGTTGCGCGCGTAGACGGCCTGCCCCGTCACCACGAAATCGACCCGGTCGTCGACCAGCGCCCGGCGGCATTCGGCGGGGGTGTTGATGATCGGCTCTTCGTGGGCGTTGAACGAGGTGTTGATGAGCACCGGCAGGCCCGTCTTGGCCTTGAAGGCGGCCAGGATATCGGCATAGAGCGGGTTTTCGTCGCGCCGGACGACCTGCGGCCGCGCCGTGCCGTCGACATGGACGACGGCGGGGATGCGGGCCTGCCAGTCGGGCTTCACGGCGGTGGTGATGGTCATGAAGGACGCCGCATAGCGGTTGGCGTCCGAAATGTCGAACACGGCGCGCGCGTCCTCTTCCGCCACGTAGGGCGCGAAGGGCATGAATTCGGTGCGGTGCAGGCGGGCGTTGAGGGACGCGTTGATGCCCGCATCGGCCGGACTGGCGAGGATCGAACGCGCGCCTAAGGCCCGCGGCCCGAATTCCATGCGCCCGTCGTAGATCGCCCCGGCCTTGCCCGATGCGATCAATTCCGCCGCCGTTTCCGCCGGATTGCCGTCGATCCGCTTGAGCACCCCGTTGGCGGCCAGCACCTGATCGGCCTCGGCGCTGTAATCGCGGCCCAGATAGACCGAGGACAGCCGCCGCCGCGCCTTCAGCCAGGCGTCGAGGCCGTCCTGTTCCAACAAGTACTGAAGCGCGCCGCCCACGGTGATGCCCTCGTCGCCCATGCCGGGGAAGATGAAGATTTCATCCGTATCCGTTTCCTCGCACAGCAGCCGGTTGAGCCGCACGTTGGCGAACACGCCGCCGGCCAGGCCGATGCGGCGCACGGGGTGGCGTTTGAGGATCGCGCGGACGGAGGCCAGCACCGTATCCTCCAAAACCTTCTGCACAGAGGCCGCCATGTCGGCGGGCTCGGCATCCTTGGCGAGCGTGTGGATCGCGTCGCGCATGGCGGCGTCGCTGTCGAAATCGGACCAGATGACGCCGGCGGCATCGACGTTGAAGTGGCGGCCCAGGGCCTCGGCCTGCGCCGGTTCGCCGAACGCGGCGAGGCCCGTCAGCTTGCCCTCGTGGCGGTTCATGCGGTAGCCGAGCGCCTGGGTCGTGAAACCGTAGGCGAGGCCCAGGCTATCGACCCGGCGGGGCTGCAGGGTCATGTTTTCGCCGCCGAACAGGCAGTCGAGCTTGCCGTGTTGAAGGACGCGGTGGGAGTAGTGCACGTTGTCGCCGCAGCCGTCGGCCGTATAGAGCAGGGCGTCGTCCCAGTCGGTGTAGAACAGGGCCGACAGCGCATGGGACATGTGGTGGTTGGAATAGGCGATCTTCACGCCTTCCTTGAAGCCGAAATCGGCGCGGAACATCTCCTCGCGGAACAGCTTGGCCGGCTCGCCCTCGCCGCGCTGCTGCATCTGCGTGCACATGTCCTTCAGCTTTTCGTGGCCGATGATCTTGTGAAACGCGTATTCCGCCGTTTTCAGGGCGTTCGATTTGAAATAGCGCGCCGGGAACGAGGCGCGGGACAGCACCACCACGTCGACATCCGTGCGCGTCAGCCCGGCGATGGCCAGGACCTCGTCCATGGCCGCCTCGGGAATCCCGCCGCCGTCGCCCTTCTTGCGGGTCAGGCGCTCCAGCTGCACCGCCGCGACCAGATTATAGCCGTCGAACAGCGCCGCCGTGCCGTCGTGATAGCCAGTGTGGAGGGAGAGGATGATCATAGCCGTCTTCTACCCAATCGGGGGGCGAAGGGACAGGGCTTTAGCGTGAATATCCGGAAACAAAAAACGCCCCGTCGGGGGCGGTTTTGAGTGATGGATGGTGGGCGCGGTAGGGATTGAACCTACGACCCCCTCGATGTCACCGAGGTGCTCTCCCGCTGAGCTACGCGCCCGTCCCGGCCCGGCCCCGTATCGGGGCGGCCAAGAGAAGGGGGTTTTAATGCCTTCGACCCCGCTTGGCAAGGCCCGCGGTCGGGCTTTGTGACGATCCCTTAACGGCGCCTGCCCCCGCCCCCTCAAGCGCAAGAAACCGTTGCGCCCCCCGCGCCGGGAGGCTAACAAATTATGGGGTGTGTCGAAGCAGCCGACGGGGCACGATTACATGGATAAAGGCCGGGACGCGGGCCACAGCGAAGACGGCACGGACGATACGCCGTCCGCCGCCACGGCCGGGTCCCAGACCCCGGCCCGGCCCATCGACATTTTCCGCCCCGACGCGCAGACCGCCCCCGTGGTCTTCGCATCGCCCCATTCGGGCCGCGACTATTCGCCCGCGTTCGTCGAACAATCCTGTTTGGACGCGACGGCCCTGCGCCGCTCGGAAGACGCCTTCGTCGACACATTGTTCCGCCGTGCCCCCGATTTCGGCGCCCCCCTGATTCGCGCCAATTTCCCGCGCGCCTATGTGGACGCCAACCGCGAGGCCTATGAGCTCGACCCCCGCATGTTCTCAGACGCCCTGCCCGACTATGTGGTGACCCGCTCGCCGCGCATCGCGGCGGGGCTCGGCACCATCGCCCGCGTGGTCGCCAACGGCGAGGAGATCTACGGCCATCCCCTGACCTTCGCCGAGGCCCGCCGGCGCATCGAAGGCACCCACCGGCCCTATCACCGGGCGCTCATGGGCCTGATCGACGACACCCGCCAGGCCTTCGGCGGCTGCCTTTTGATCGATTGCCATTCCATGCCGTCCAACGTGACCGGCGCGCGCAGCGACCACCCCTTGGGCGACATCATTCTGGGCGATTGCCACGGCACCGCCGCCGCCCCCGCCATGACGGCCCTGGCGGAACGGCTGCTCAAGGACCTGGGCTTTTCCGTGACCCGCAACCGGCCCTATGCCGGCGGCTATACCACCCGCCATTACGGCCGGCCCCGGGCGGGGGTCCATGTCCTGCAGATCGAGATCAACCGCGCCCTGTACCTGGACGAAGCGGCCATCGCCCCCCTGCCGGCAATGGCCGGGATCGCGGCCCGGCTCGACGATTTCATGGCCCAGCTGTGCGCCGGGGCGCGCCGTCTGGTCCTGCCGGAAGCGGCCGAATAAGCCCCCGATGAACGCATCCGACAGCATCCAGATCCGCGACGCGACCGAGGCCGACATGGCGGCGATCCGCGACATCTATGCCCATCACGTGGCGACCGGCGGCGGCAGCTTCGAATACGATCCGCCCGACGTCGCCGAGATGATCCGCCGCCGCGCCGCCGTGGTCGATGCCGGATACCCCTACATCCTGGCCGAAGACGCCGGACGGGTGCTGGGATACGCCTATGCCGGGGCCTACCGGCCGCGCCGGGCCTATCGCTATACGGTGGAGGATTCGGTCTATGTCGCCGAGGACGCCCACCGCCGCGGCGTCGGGCAGAAACTGCTGGCGGAACTGATCCGGCGCTGCACCGCCGACGGCTACCGGCAGATGATCGCGGTGATCGGCGATTCCGGAAATACGGGCTCCGTTAGTTTGCATCGCAAAATGGGGTTCCGCGAGGTCGGGGTTATCCGCAATGTCGGATTCAAGTTCGGCCGCTGGCTCGACTCGGTCACCATGCAGTTGGCCCTCGGCGACGGCGGGGAGTCCCTACCCGAAGTCTAAATCCCCGGATTTACTGACATTTTCTCATTAATGGGCAATCGAAACGGACAAAAAAAAGGGCCGTGTCAGAGACACGGCCCGAGTCGTTGGGAGGAAACATCCAAGTAAAGGCAGGTGCGGAAGACCGTCTGGGAGGATCCGTCTCCCGCATGCTGCGATGCAATATATACGTGGCTTTGTTCGCAGGTGCAAACAAAAAAATACCGTCCCCGGCATTTTTTTCGCCCCGGCAAATGCCGCCGCCCGGGCGGACCGCCCTCTCCGATCTATCCATTTGATTTTTAACAATAAGTTTTGCTCCCGCTCCTGGCACGGCCCTTGCGTCGCTTGAGGGCAGAACGGGAGAATAATCATGGCGTGGCAAACGCGCTTGTTCCTTTGCTGGCTTGTGGCCGGGGCTCTTGGATGGGTCCCCGACGCCCTCGCCGCGCGCGGACAAGCATCTGAAAATCCAAACGAAATTTGTCTGGAAGCGGCGCGCGCCGTGGAACGGCGCGAAGGTATTCCGGCCAACCTGCTGGCCGCCATCGCGCTGACCGAGTCGGGCCGCTTCGACCAGGAAAGCGGGGAAAATTTTGCCTGGCCCTGGACCGTGACGTCCCAGGGCAAGGGCCGTTACTTCGCGACCGAGGCGGAAGCCCGCGCCGAGGTCGAGATCCTGTTGAGCCAGGGGGTGCGCAACATCGATGTCGGTTGCATGCAGATCAACATGCATTACCACTGGAACGCCTTCGAGACCCTGGACCATGCCTTCGATCCGGCCGCCAACGCGGCCTATGCGGCCAAGTTCCTGAAGGCCAAGTATGACGACACCCGCAACTGGCTGACCGCCGCGGGCCAGTACCATTCCCAGACGCCGGAGAATTTCCGCCCCTACCGCATCAAGGTGCTGAGCTATTGGAACCGTCTGAACCGGGGCGACGACGAAACCCGACAGGCCAAGAAGGATGCCGGGACGGACGGGGACGAGGCCCGCGAGACCACCCTGGTCGCCGTCGACACCGGCCGCACGGCGCGCCTCAACGGTCTGCTCAAGGAAAAGCGCCGGAACGAACGCCAGGACATGCAGGCATTGGACGCCGCCGACCGGCGGCTCTCCCATCTCGACGACTGGCGTTATCAGAAACGCCGCGGCGTGCACCTGGAGGCCGTGGTCGCCCAGCGCATCGCCGAGATGGAAGTGCGGCGCGAGGAAAAGATGCGCGACCTGGACCGCGCGACCCGCGACTTCACCTTCGCCGAGAAACGGCGCGACCAGCTCGACCGCTGGCGCCGGACCGGCAAGCTGGTCGGCGATACGCCGCAGATAACGGTCGAACGCTGACCAAGTCCGCCGTAACGGGACGGGTTATGCCGGCTCCTGCGTGAAGTCCTTGTCGTCGACCGGCTCCAGCCAGGTCGCGCCCTTGCCCTGGTCGTCCGCTTCGGACAGGGCCAGATGGCACATCATGCTGTCGGGTGCTGCGCCATGCCAATGGCGGGCGTCGGGCGGAATGACGACCGTGTCGCCGGCGTTGATTTCCTCGACCGGCTGGCCTTCCAGCTGATATCGGCCCGAGCCCGACAGCACATAGAGAATCTGTCCCACCGCATGAGTGTGCCAGTTGGTGCGTCCGCCCGGCGTGAAGGTGACGCGCGACACGCGCAGCCGCGACGGCGCTTCCTCGGCGAACACGCTTTCATGCAGGACATGGCCGACGAAGTTATGGGCCGGCGCGATCTTGGTCTGACGGTCGCCGGCGCGGATGATTTTCGGTTCCATTTGGAAGCCTCCCTTTATTGGCGGTTATCTGGTGGACGTTTTGTATACAATGGCACGGCCCCGCCGCAAGGTGAACCCGCTGCTTGGCCTTTCCCGCAGGATTCCCGTCATGACCGCTTGATGGGCACACACGCCGCCCTTATCTTTGCCGCCTCACCAACCATACGCCAAGGCGACGCCCGCACATGTCCGACGCACCGACCGACACCCAGGACCCGCGCCCGGCGGGCGCCCTTGGCCGCCTGCAGGCCTTCATCGAGGCCGAGACCACCCGGCGCGTCATCATCGCCGTCATTATCTTCAACGCCATCGTGCTCGGCCTGGAAACCTCGCCCACGGCGATGGCCGCCGCCGGCGACGTCCTGCGCCTGCTCGATCACATGGCGGTCGCCGTCTTCGTCGCCGAAATCGCGATCAAGCTGGTGGTTTATCGTTTCGGTTTCTTCCGCAACGCCTGGAACGTGTTCGATTTCGTGATCGTCGGCATTTCGCTGATGCCGGTGACCGAAGGCATGACCGTGCTGCGCGCCCTGCGCGTGCTGCGCGCCCTGCGCCTGGTCTCCGCCGTGCCCAAGATGCGGGTGGTGATCCAGGCCCTGCTCGAAGCCGTGCCGGGCATGAGCTCGGTCCTCGCCCTGCTGTGCCTGGTGTTCTATATCGCCGCCGTCATGGCGACCAAGCTGTTCGGCGGCGATTTCCCGACCTGGTTCGGGACCATCGGCGAATCGGCCTATTCCCTGTTCCAGATCATGACACTGGAATCCTGGTCCATGGGCATCGTCCGCCCGGTGATGGAGGTCCATCCCTTCGCCTGGGCGTTCTTCGTGCCCTTCATCCTGATCGTCACCTTTGCCGTGCTCAACCTGTTCATCGCCATCATCGTCAATTCCATGCACGACGCGACGGCCGCCGACGCGGAGCAGCACCAGGCCGAACAGGACGAGATCATCCGCCGTCTGGCGACGCAGGTCGACCGCATCGAGGCCAAGGTCACGGCCCTGGCGGAACGCGACCGGCCCTAAACGGGATTCTCAGGCGTATTCTTCCGCGATGGCCGCTTGCACGTTGGCCCGCGCCGCCATGCGGGCACGGTGGTCCATGACCTTCGGTATCCGGGCGGGATCGACGCCGTCCTGTTCCAGCCATTGCGCCAGGGTGAACAGGTAGGGATCGGCGACCGTATAGGCCGCGCCCATCACCCAGGGTCCCTTGAGCATGCCCGTCTCGATCAGGTCGTAACAAGCGCCCACGGAGTCCGGGACCTTGTCCTGCATGGCCTTGATGGCGGCGGCGTCGTTTTCATCGACCCAGCGGTGGCCGCGCATGCGGTGGGCATGGGCGACATGCAGGGAGGAGCAGATGAAGCTGTTGAAGGCCTGAAGCTCGGCGAAGGCGAAGGGATCATCCAAGGTGGCAAGCGCGGCCGCCGGATGGCTTTGCGCGACGAAGGCGAGCATGGCCGGGGTTTCCGTCAGGATGCCCCGCGGCGTGACCAGGGCCGGCACCCGGCCCTTGGGGTTGACCGCCAGATATTCGGGCGAACGCTGTTCCAGGCGCCGGAAATCGACGCGGCGCAGCGTATAGCCATCCCCCGGCGTCAGGCCCGCGTCCTTGAACGCGATCAGCGTCGCCAGGGCGCAGGTATCCGGCGCGTAGTACAGCGTGAACATGGCCCGTTTCTCCCCAAGACTATGGCGGAGAAACTGTCGCCGAAATCCTGCCCGGCGGCAACCGGGGATCAGCCGTTGCGGTAGATGTAGCTGTAGCCGTTGATGGCGGGCACGCCGCCCAGATGCGCGTAGAGCACCTTGGACCCGGCCGGGAAGTAACCCTTGCGGATCAGGTCGATCATGCCCTGCATGGATTTTCCCTCGTAGACCGGATCGGTCATCATGCCTTCCATGCGCGCGGCCAGGCGGATGGCGTCGTTGGTCTCCTCCGACGGCACACCGTAGGCCGGATAGGCGTAATCGCCGATCAGCACCAGATCGTCGTCGGTGATGTCGCGGCCCAGGTCGACCAGGTCGGCCGTGCCCCGGGCGATGTCCATGACCTGGGCCCGCGTCTGGTCCAGCGTGCCCGAGGCGTCGATGCCGATGACCCGGTTGGCGCGGCCATCCTTGGCGAAACCGACCAGCATCCCGGCATGGGTCGATCCGGTCACCGTGCAGACGACGACGTAGTCGAATTTGAAACCCAGTTCGGCCTCCTGGGCGCGCACTTCCTCGGCGAAGCCGACGAAGCCGAGGCCGCCGTACTTGTGGACCGAGGCCCCGGCCGGAATGGGATAGGGATTGCCGCCCTTGGCCTTCACGTCCTCCAGCGCGCGCTCCCAGCTTTCGCGGATGCCGATGTCGAAGCCCTCGTCGACCAGTTCGATCTCCGCCCCCATCACGCGGCTCATCAGGATGTTGCCGACCCGGTCGTAAACCGCGTCCTGGAACGGCACCCAGCTTTCCTGAACCAGCCGGCACTTCATGCCGATCTTGGCGGCGACGGCGGCGACCTGGCGGGTGTGGTTCGACTGCACCCCGCCGATAGTGACCAGGGTATCCGCGTTGGCCTTGATGGCGTCGGGCACGATGTATTCGAGCTTACGCACCTTGTTGCCGCCGAACGCGAGGCCCGAATTGCAGTCCTCGCGCTTGGCGTAAATCTCGACCCCGCCGCCCAGATGCGCCGACAGGCGGTCCAATTTCTCGATGGGCGTCGGCCCGAAGGTCAGGGGATAGCGTTCGAATTTTTCCAGCATCGGGGGCTCCTGAGGGCGGTTGATCCGGCGAAACCCTAGCTTATCGTCATAGAAAGGTGCTCTCTAATGACGGCTTATTTCTATCCTGATAGAGTTATCGATTGGTAATTTACCGAACTTAATACGAAAGAATGCCGAAAAAATGGAAGAACCTTCAAGGGATCAAGAGCTCGACCGCATCGACCGGCGCATTCTCCGCCTGCTGCAGGAGGATGGCCGTCTGACCAACGCGGACCTGGCGAAAAAGGTCAATGTCAGCCCGGCGACCTGCCACCGGCGCACCCAGCGCCTGTTCGACAAGGGCGTCGTCACATCCGTGCGGGCCGCGGTGGCGCCCGATCGGGTGGACCGGGGAACGTTGGTGATGGTCGGCGTCGTGCTCGACCGCTCGACGCCGGAAAGCTTCGCGACGTTCGAAACCGCCATCGCCAAACTGCCCTTCGTTCTCGACTGCCATCTGGTCGCGGGCGACTTCGACTATTTCCTGAAAATCCGCGTGCGCGACATCGCCGGCTTCAACCGCCTGCACGGCGACCAGTTGATCGCCCTGCCCGGCGTGCGCCAGACCCGCACCTTCTTCGTCATGAAGGAAGTGATCGACAACGCGCCGTTGGATTTTTAGGGCTCTGCCCCCTCACCCTGTCCCTCTCCCCCGTGCGGGGGCGAGGGGACTCCCGCCGCGCATCTCTCCCTCTCCCCCTTGGGGGAGAGGGCCGGGGTGAGGGGGAGATCAGATGATCCCGCGCGCCTTCAGGTCGGCAAGCTCGGCCTCCGACAATCCCAGAAGTCCGCCATAAATCGCCGCGTTGGATGCCCCCAGGCCCTGGCCGAGCGAGCGGATGGTGCCCGGCGTCTTCGACAGCTTGGGTACCACGCCCGGGATCGTGACCTCGCCGACCTCCGGATCGTCCAGGGTGACCAGTTGGTCGCGGGCGTGGAAATGCGGGTCCTCGAAGATGTCGGCGATGGAGTTGATGGGCCCGGCGGGAACCTCCGCGCCGATGCATTTTTCCATGACCTGTTCGCGGGTCATGGCGAGGCACCAGTTGGTGACCTCCTCGATCACCGTATCCCGGTGTTTCAGGCGTTCCGCCTGATCGCCGTACAGATCCCACAGATCGGGGCGTTCCATGGCCTGGGTCAGGCGTTCGAACATCTTGGACGTGGTGCAGGCGATGGACAGGAACTTGCCGTCGCCGCAGGGGAAATGCCCGTGCGGGCAGGCGTTGAGCGTGCCGGTCCCCTCGGGCTCGCGCACGGTGCCCTGGGCGGCATAGGCGGGCGCCAGTTCATCCAGCACGCGGAACACGCTTTCATAAAGGGCGGCGTCGATGACCTGGCCTTCGCCGGTGGCATCGCGGTGGCGCAGGGCCATCATAATGCCGATGGCGCCGTACATGCCGGTCATGTAATCGCCGAGCGAGGTCGAGCCCGGCGTCACCGGAATTTCCCCGGGCTTGCCGGACAGGTACGTCAGCCCGCCGACCGCATGGCCGATGCGGGCGAAGCCGGGCCGGTCCTTGTAAGGGCCGGTCTGGCCGTAGCCGGTGACGCGCAGGATGACCAATCCGGGATTGATCGCCCACAGCACGTCCGGCCCCAGGCCCCAGCGTTCCAGGGTGCCCGGGCGGAAGTTCTCGATCAGCACGTCGGCGTCGGCGACCAGCTTTTTCAGAAGCGCCTGGCCCTCGGCCTCGCGCAGGTTGAGCGTGATGGACTGCTTGTTGCGCGCCTCGGTCAGCCAGGCGAGGGTCGAATCCGCGCGCGCCGTCTTGGTGCCGTAACGCCGCCAGGGATCGCCACCGCCCTGGCCGTCCTTGTTCGGCTGTTCGACCTTGATGACCTCGGCCCCAAACTCGCCCAGGATCGAGCCGGCGTAGGGCCCGGCGATGAAGGTGGCGATGTCGATGACGCGGACGCCGTTCAGTGCGGCGGGGGTTTTCGTGGCGGTCATGTCACGCGGCCTCGAAATCGGCGTCGGCCTGCATGGCGAGCCAGCCGTCCTGATCCAGCGCCCAGAGATCGGCCTTGCCCCCATCGGCGGACGGCCTGCCCTGGAAGGTCATGGCGCGGCCGTCGGTGAAGCTGGGCCTGACGGCGCGGTAGGCGAAGCGGGTCATGCGCTTGCCCTGCTTGGCCATTTCCCTGGCACCTAAGTCCATCAGCAGGGTCGCGATCAGCGGCCCGTGGACGATCAGGTTGGGATAGCCTTCGTCGTTCTGGGTGAACTCGCGGTCGAAATGAATGCGGTGGGCGTTGAAGATCAATGCCGAATAGCGGAACAGCATGGCCTCGTCCGGCAGGACCGAGCGCGTCCAGACGGCGCCCTCGGGGGCCGGTTTGGGCGCCGGGGCGGGTGCTCCCGGCGCCGCCTCGTCGCGGTAGACGATGTCGTGTTCCTCGACGATCACGTCCCGGCCGCCGGCCCGAATGCGGTGTTCGACCAGCACGAAGACCAGCCGCCCGGACGTGCCTTCCTTGAAGGTCACGTCCTTGACGGTCGACAGACGCGTCGCCTTGTCGCCGATGCGGAGATCTCCCTTGAACCAGATGCGCCCGCCCGCCCACATGCGGCGCGGCAGCGGCACCGGCGGCAGGAACCCGCCCTTCCTGGCATGGCCGTCGACGGCCAGTTGCGAATGGATCGGCGTTTCCAGGAAATACAGCCAATGGGCCGAAGGCGGCAGGGCGTCGCCGTCCTGCGGCAGGGGATCGTCGCGGTCGATGGTCGCGGAAAGGGCGCGGGCCGGGAAGGCGCCGATGGTGTCCGTCAGTTCCTGGGTCTTGCCGATCCAGGACCGCAGGTGATCCATGTCCAAGGGGGCGTTGGGGTCGATGTCGTCCATGAGAGGCTGGTCTTTCTTATGCTTAGAAGGAGCGCGGCATGTCGAGGACATGTTCCGCGATGTAGGAGAGAATCAGGTTGGTCGAGATCGGCGCGATCTGGTAGAGCCGCGTCTCCCGGAACTTGCGTTCCACGTCGTATTCGCGGGCGAAGCCGAACCCGCCGTGGGTCTGCAGACAAGCCTCGGCGGCATGCCAGGTGGCTTCCGAGGCGAGCAGCTTGCTCATATTGGCCATGGCGCCCACGTCCTCGCCGGCGTCGAAGGTTTCCGCCGCCTTCTGCACCATCAGGGCCGCCGCCTCGGTCTCGGCATAGGCGCGGGCGATGGGGAACTGGATGCCCTGGTTCTGGCCGATCGGGCGGTCGAACACGCGGCGGTCGACGGCGTAGTCGCGGGCCTTCTTGATGAACCAGCGGGCGTCGCCCACGCATTCCGAGGCGATCAGGATGCGTTCCGCGTTCATGCCGTCGAGGATGTAGTAGAACCCGCGGCCCTCTTCGCCGATCAGGGCGTCGGCGGGGATGCGCAGGTCGTCGAAGAAGATTTCCGTGGTGGCGTGATTGACCATCGCCTCCAGCTTCTTGATCTCGAGGCCGTTACCCTTGGCCTTTTGCATGTCGACCAGGAAGATGGACATGCCCTGGTGCGGCTTGGCGGCTTCCTCGCGGGATGTGGTGCGGGCCAGCAGCAGCATCAGGTCGGAATGTTCGGCGCGGGACGTCCAGACCTTCTGGCCGTTGATGACCCATTCGTTGCCGTCCTTGCGCGCCGTGGTGCGGATGCGCGTGGTGTCCGTGCCGGAGGTCGGCTCCGTCACGCCGAAGGCCTGCAGGCGCAGCGCGCCCGAGGCGATTTCCGGCAGGTAACGGCGCTTCTTCTCCTCGTCGCCGTGGCGCAAGAGGGCGCCCATGATGTACATCTGCGCATGGCAGGCGCCGCCGTTGCAGCCGGATTTGTGGATCTCCTCCATGATCGCGGCGGCTTCGGACAGGCCCAGGCCGGACCCGCCGTATTCCTCGGGAATCAGGCAGGCGAGGAAGCCCGCCTGGGTCAGCGCGTTGACGAATTCGACGGGATAGGCGTCGTTGCGGTCTTTCTCGCGCCAGTATTCGCCGGGGAAATCACGGCACAGGGCCGCGACGGATTCCCGGATTTCCGGGTGGGTGGGCGTCGTGATGGTCATTATTGTTCCTGGAATGTTTCTGGACTGGTGATCTGGGTGGCATTCTTGGATCGACGAAGTTTTAATGGTTTTAGCGCAACCTTGCCCCGGTCCGAAAGGCCCGTGGAACGGGCCGTGGATGTGACCAGGGGCAAGAGAACGGAATTCAGGTGCCGGAAGACCAGAAAATCGCCGTCGTGATCCCCGCCTACCGGGCGGCCGCCCAGGTCGCCACGGTGGTCCGCGGCGTGCCCGATTGGATCGGGCGCATCTACGTGATCGACGACGCCTGCCCGGAAAATTCGGGCGACGCCGCCAAGGCCGCCGGCGACGGCCGGGTCGTGGTCCTGCGCCGGCAGCAGAACGGCGGCGTCGGCGCGGCGGTGAAGACCGGTTACCGCCAGGCCCTGGCCGACGGCTTCGACATCGTGGTCAAGATGGACGCCGACGACCAGATGGACCCGGCCTATCTGAACGCCCTGTTGAAACCGATCCTGGCGGGCCGCGCCGACTACACCAAGGGCAACCGGTTTCGCGACCTCAAGGCTCTGCGCCAGATGCCCCGCGTGCGCCTGTTCGGCAACAGCGTGCTGACCTTCCTGGTCAAGGCGGCGTCCGGCTATTGGCAGATGATGGACCCGACCAACGGCTATACCGCCATCAACCGCGAGGCGCTTGAGCGCCTGGAACTCGACCGGGTGTCCGACGGCTATTTCTTCGAATCCGATATGCTGATCCGCCTCAACATCGCCGGCGCCGTGGCCGAGGACGTGGCCATCCCGGCGCGGTACGGCGACGAGCAGAGCTCGCTGCATATCCCGTCGATCATGCCCGTGTTCGTCTATCGGCTGATCCGCGGCATGGGAAAGCGCATCCTGTTCAAATACTTCCTCTACGATTTCTCGCTGGGGTCGTTCTATCTGACGGCGGGCGCGCTGCTGACGGCCTTCGGCATGGTGTTCGGCGGTTACAAATGGTGGCTGTCGGCGCAGGGCGGCACGGCCGCGACCACCGGCACCGTGATGATTGCCGTCCTGGCGCTGCTGCTCGGCGTGCAATTCCTGGTCCAGGCCATCAACTTCGATATCCAGACCGCGCCGAAACGCCCCCGCAACGGCGAGTAAGGCTTTGCCATCCCCCCTTAAAACCCACTAAAAGATGGGAAATGCGCGCGCCGTCCCCATATTGGAGAAACCGCACGCCCACTGGCCGGGAAGAACATGACCGATAGGGCTCACGATTCAGTATCGCCGCAAGCGCAGGGACGCCCGTTCCGCGTGATGTTCGTGCATGCGCCGGACCCGGTCTATTCCAACACCCAGACCTACGGCGCCATCTTCATGCCCGTCTGGGCCTATACCCTGGCCGCGCACATCCCCGACGACCTGGGGGTGGACCTGATGCTGCACGACACCCGGGTTCAGAAGGTCGACGACATTCCCGAAGCCGACCTTTACCTGTTCAGCGGCATCAATCAGGACGCCCCGTTCATGGAGCGGATCCGCGGCCAGTTGAAGACGCGGTTTCCCAAGGCACGCTCCATCGTCGGCGGCCCCTTGGCCTGGTCGTTCGACCAGGCGGGCACGCTCGACCGGTTTCAGAATTTCGACCATGTCTTCATCGGCGACGGTGAGGCCTGCGTCGCCCAGCTGATCCAGGACGTGCGCGACGGCCAGCCCATGGACCACCTCATCAAGTCGCCCGGCCGCTTCGAAATCGCCAAGGCCAGGCCCATGCACCGGGGCCTGATGGACGCCACCATTTCGCGCTATTACGGCGCGGTGATCGAGGTTTCGCGCGGCTGTCCGTTCCTGTGCGAATTCTGCGACATCCGCATCATGGACGACAACAACCGGCCCCATAACAAGTCGGCCGACCTGATCGTCGAGGAACTGGACCACCTGTGCTCGCTCGGCGTGTCGCAGATTCTGTTCGCCTGCGACAATTTCATCGGCGAGCCGCGCTGGGCCGAAACGGTGATCGACAAGATTCTCGCGTGGAAGGCTCGGACCGGCCACACGCCCTCGCTCTATACCTGGCTGACCATCAACCTGAACAACCACCCGGAACTGATGGCCAAGATGCGCCGCGCCGGCTTCGACATGCTGTTCATCGGCATCGAAAGCTTTTCCAAGAACTCGCTTCTGGAAACGGCCAAGGTGCAGAACTCGTCGACCGAACTGACCCAGGTGGTGCGCGAAATTCAGGCCCGCGGCTTCATCATCGTCGGCGGCCTGATCTTCGGCTTCGACAGTGACGACGAAGATTGCTTCGACATTACGCTGAAGGGCCTGACCGACGCGGCGCTGTTGTCGGGCGACCCGTCGCTGCTGACCGCCCTGCCCGGCACGCCGCTGTACCGGCGCATGAAACTGTCGGGCCGTCTGCGCGACGTGCGCTTCGGGCTCGGCGGCTACAAGTACCAGACCAACATCAAATACCTTCTGCCGCGCCGGACCATGATCGACGGCTACAAGCATTTCGTCGACGTGTTCACGGACGGCGCCTATCAGTACGCCCGGCTCAAGGCCTTCTTCGACCTGCAGGCCGAAGGCCATCATGTCCCCATCGAGGGCCAGGGCTTCGGCAACACGGGCCTGTTCCTCAAGATGGTGTTCAAGAACTGGCGCGCCCTGCTGCAACTGACCCAGCGTCTGACCCGGTTCTCCCTCAACCCGAAACGGGTCTACTACGCGCTCAAGGGCTTCGGCATGGCGTTCTCGCGGCGCAAGGAAGTGCCCAACTGGTTCGGCTATTTCCAGTTCTGGCTGTTCGCCTGGACCAACGCGGCGCTCAAGTACCTGAACCTCAGCGACGCCGATTTCGACATCGAAAGCGTGCCCGAAGGCTTCGACATCCACGACATCCTGCCGAAGGACTACGGATCGACGGCGGCGGAACCCATCCCCGCCGGCAAGATCAAGGCGCAGCTTCGATCGACGACGGCGCAGCTTGAAAGCGTGATCGAACGCAAGACGGCGGTGGGTTAACAGGCGCGGCCTGAGTACCGCTTTGGAGCGCCACCCTATATTCCGTCATGCCCGTACTCGACACAGGCATCCACGCCTTCCTTCCCTCAGTTTTCGACTTGATAGGAACGTGGATGGCCGGGTCTGGGCCCGGCCATGACGATCAGGGGTTTGGCAATCCCTTGTCGGGTTTTTCGATAAGAGCGCGCAGGCTGTCGAAGTAGGCCTTGTCCGCGGGTGGCCCCGGTTCGGAATTGGCCCCCTCCAGCAGCAACGCGCGCAGGTTCTGGCGGTCCTGTTCCTTGCGGATCAGGTCACGTAGGTATTCGCTTGTCGAACTGAAACCGCGCGTGGCGACCTGATCGTCGATGAAATCGCGCATCGTTCCCGGCAGGGAAATGTTCATCGTGCTCATGGCGCCAGAATACGATTTTTGGCAAAAATTGGCAACGCGGCGATTATCCCCGTCCGCCCGACGGACCGGCTGGCCGTGCGCCCCGGATATGGGATATAGGTTACCCCGGATCGGCCGTCCGGCCGTTCGGGGCATCGCCGCCCATCCCTCATCAACAACATCAAAAGGGCCGATGCCCAAGGGAACGACCGTGAAGCCCATCATCCTGTTTAAACACGAAGCGCCGCGCCACCGCATCGATTTCGCGCCCGACTTCACGCTGCTGGATTTCGACCTGGCCGCCGGCACGCCCGACGACGCGGCGCGGAAAGAGGCCCGCATCATGGTCACCTCGGGCTTCATCGGCATGACCCGTGCGGAGATGGACGCCCTGCCGGCGCTGGAGTTGATCTGCACCATCGGCACGGGATACGAGAAGGTCGACCAGGACGCCGCCCGGGAACGCGGCATCCGCATCACCCATGCGGCGGGCATGAACGCACCGTCGGTCGCCGACCACGCCTTCGCCCTGCTGCTGGCGACCGTGCGCAACATTCCCGTCTACGACGCCTCGGCCCGGGCCGGAAAGTGGCGCGAGGACCTGCCCCAGCGCCCCATGCCGAGCGGCAAGAAGATCGGCATCATCGGCATGGGCGGCATCGGCCAGGGCATCGCCCGGCGCGCCGAGGGCTTCGACATGGAAGTCTCCTACATGGCCCGGTCGGCCAAGGCCGAGCTGCCCTGGCGCTATGTCGACAACGTCCGCGACCTGGCGCAGCACGTGGATTTCCTGATTTCCGCCGTGCCCGGCGGCCCCGCGACCCATCACATGATCGACCGCGCGGTTCTGGAGGCCCTGGGCCCGGCCGGGTTCCTGGTCAACGTCGGGCGCGGCAGCGTCGTCCACACGGATGATCTGATCGCGGCCCTGCGGGACGGCGTCATCGCCGGGGCCGGTCTCGACGTGTTCGAGGACGAGCCGACGGTCCCCGAAGCGCTCCGCGGCATGACCAACGTCGTCCTGACCCCTCATGTGGGCGGGGCGGCGCCGGAGGTTCAAATCCTGGGGGTGAAGCTCATGCGCCGCAACATCGAGGCCTTCCTGGCCGGCAAGCCCCTGATCAGCCCGATCCCGGAACTGTCCGAAGCGTGACGGGGGCGGCAGGCGCGCCGATCCGCAACCTGAAATTGGCAAGCGCGGCATGGACATGGCCGAGCATGATGGCGGCGGCAAGCTCGCCTTGCCCGTGCTCGACCGCCGCGGCCAGTTGGCGGTGTTCGGCGAAACTGCGGTCCACATCGGCGCGGGCGAATTTCTTGTAGGACTGAACGACGTTGTTCAGTTCGATCAGGGACGTCGTGACGGCCAGAAGCTGGCGCTGTCCCGACGCCTCCAGCAGCACCTGATGAAAGCGGTTGTTGAGAGGCGCGATCCGGCCGAAGTCGGGCTCGCTCCGGTCGCCCAGTTTTTCCATCCGTGCGCATAGCGCGAACAGTTCGTCCAGGTGTTCCTGTGTGCGGTTGAGGGCCGCAAGGCGGGCACCCTGGGGTTCCAGCAGCGCGCGGACCTCCAGGATCTCGACCATCTCCGCATCGGCATAGCCGCGCACGATGGCGCCGGCATGGGCCGTGAAGTCGATCAGCCGGTCGTTGACCAGACGCTGCAAGGCGATGCGCACGGGCGTGCGGCTGACGCCGAACTGCGCCGCCAATTCGCCTTCGCGCAGTCGATCGCCCACGGCGTATTCGCCGGCAAGAATGCCTTCGCGGATTTGCCGGTATACCCGATCGCTTGACGTCGCCATGGTCTCACTCCCTGGGCATCACGCCGGGAAACATACTTCCCGGCGCGATAGGTCACATAGTCTTGTTCATTGTATGCAATATAGGCTAAAACAGCCCTTGAAACGGCAAAAATAGCCCATATTGCATGCAAATATTCCACGAAGAGGAAATGTTCGAATGAAAAGCCTGTCCCAACGCCTGAAACAGGATGAGATTCTGATCGCCCCCGGCGTGTTCGACATGATTTCGGCGAAGGTCGCCGATTCCCTGGGGTTCGATGTCCTTTACATGACCGGCTACGGCGTCGTGGCCTCGCACCTGGGCCTGCCCGACGCCGGCATCGCCACCTATACGGACATGGTCGGGCGGGTGCGCCAGATCGCCGAGGGCACCAAGACGCCCCTGATCGCCGACGGCGACACCGGCTACGGCGGGCTGCTTAACCTGGAACACACGGTGCGCGGCTATGAACGGGCCGGCGCCACGGCGATTCAGCTTGAGGACCAGGAATTCCCCAAGAAATGCGGTCACATGCTGGGCCGCAACGTGGTGCCGCTGGAAGACATGCTGGCCAAGATCCGCGTCGCCCGCGACACCCGCGACAGCGCGGAATTCCTGATCATCGCGCGCACGGATTCGCGCACCACCCTGGGCCTGGACGAAGCCCTGCGGCGGGCCGACGCCTTCGCCGAAGCGGGCGCCGACGTGCTGTTCGTCGAATCCCCGGAAAGCGAGGAAGAGATGCGCACGATCTGCGACCGCTTCGACCTGCCGCTGCTGGCGAACATGGTCGAAGGTGGGCGCACCCCGGTGCTGAGCCGCGACGACCTGCAATCGCTGGGCTACAAGATCGCCCTGTTCCCCGGCAGCGGGTTCCTGGCCGCCGGTCAGGCCTTGAAGGCCGTGTATACCGATCTCAAGGAAACCGGATCGACGGCCGGCTCCAAGGTCGAGTTCTATCCGTTCGCGGAATTCAGCCAGCTCATGGGCTTCGGCCGGGTCTACGACTTCGAACAGAAATACAAATGACCTCCCCGGGCCCGCGTCCTGCGGGCCCGGAAATTAATCTTGACGTCAAGATAGTTGCCGGGAAACACTGTCCGGCATGGATCACTCTTCGACCCGCCACGAAGATCACGTCGCGCGCATTCTCGCCGAATGGCGGCAGGAATTTCCCAACCTGGCCGTCGCCCCCATGGGGGTGGTCGGCCGCGTGCGCCGGCTCAGCACGTTCTTTTTGCGCGGGATGGAGGAAACCTGGGCCAAGTTCGACCTGAACGTGGCCGGCTTCGACGTGCTGTCGACGCTGCTCCGGGCCGGCCCACCCTACAGCCTGTCACCCGGCGAACTGTTGGCCTCGACCATGGTCACGTCGGGCACCATGACCCATCGCATCGATCAGTTGGAGCGCGCGGGCCTCGTCGTCCGCCGGGCCAACCGCGACGACGGGCGCAGCGTGCTGATCGCCCTGACCGACCGGGGACGCAAGCTGATCGAACAGGCCCTCGTCGCCCATGTGGAAACCCAGGCCCGCCTGATCGACACCCTGACCCCGGCGGAACAGGAGACCCTGGCCGCCTTGATGAAAAAGATGCTGGCCGAATTCGAGGCCCCGAAACCCGGCAAGCGGGACCCGGCGCCGTGATCATCGAGAACACCCTGAACCTGAGCCTCGCCCCCGACGATGCCTGGCGGACCCTGCTGAACATCCCTTACGTGGCGCCCTGCCTGCCCGGCACCAAGCTGACGGCGGTGGTGGACGAACGCACCTATGAGGGCATGGTGGACCTGAAGCTGGGCCCCGTCAGCCTGTCGTTCCGCGGCACGGCGGTGATCGAGGACGTGGACCCGGAGGCCATGAAGGTCCGCGTGTCCGCCAAAGGCCGGGAAGACCGGGGCCGGGGCTCTGCCCATGCCACGGTGACCTTCCAGTTGCACCCATCGGGCGGCGGCACCCGCGTCGAGGTCGCGACGGACCTCAACCTGGCCGGCAGCATCATCCAATACGCGCGGGGCGCCGGCGTGGTCACCCGGACGGCCCAGCAACTGGTCGATCAGTTCGCCAAGCGCCTGAGCACGCGCATCGACAGCGGGGAAGAGCCGGACCCGGAGGCGATCAAAGTCGGCTCGCTTCTGTGGCGGGGGCTAACGGCCCGCCTCAAGGGCGGCAAGCAGGACGTGCCGGACGCATGAAGCCCGCCCCTTTCACCTATCACCGGGCGGAGACGCTCGCCGAGGCCGCCGAGATGGCGGCAACGCTGGACAACGCGCGCCTGCTGTCGGGCGGACAATCCCTGATGGCCATGATGAACCTGCGCTATGTCGCGGTCGATCACCTGATCGACCTCAACCCGGTGGCGGAGATCGCGGGCATCGCGATCGACGGCGGGCGGGTGACCCTCGGCGCCATGACCCGCCAGCGCGCGGTGCTGGAAGACGCCGCCCTGGCCGCCTGCTGCCCGATCCTGCGCGAAGCACTCGGCTTCGTCGGTCATGTCCAGACCCGCAACCGGGGCACGGTCGGCGGATCGCTGGCGCATCTCGATCCGGCGGCGGAACTGCCGGGCCTGGCGGCATTGCTGGAGGCCGAGATCACGCTGACCGGCAAGGACGGCGCGCGCACCCTCGCCATGGCCGACTTCCCCCAGGGCTATATGACCCCCGACATCAACCCGGGCGAGATTCTGACATCCCTTGCCTTCGACCTGTGGCCCGACGGTCACGGCTGGGATTTTCGCGAATTCGCCCAACGCCACGGCGATTTCGCCATGGCGGGGGTCGGCAGCCTGATCGCCCTGGACGCGGGCGGACGCATCGGCCGCGCCGCCGTGGTCCTGATCGGTGTCGGCGACGGGCCGCTGCGCCTGCGCGACGTGGAGGACATACTGACCGGCGAAGCCCCGTCCGACGCCTTGTTCGCGGCGGCGGCGGCGATGGCCGCGGCTCGCCCCATGTCGGGCGACGCCCTGGTCACGGAAACCTACCGGCAGCACTTGTCGGGCGTGCTGGTCCGCCGCTCGCTCGCCCGTGCCTGCGCCCGCGCCACGGAGGCTGCCCATGCCTGACGCCTTGCCGAAACGCACCATTACCCTGACCGTCAACGGCAAGGAACACTCGGCCGAAACGGAAGACCGCTATTCCCTGGCCGATTTCCTGCGCCACGGCCTGGGCCTGACCGGCACCCACCTGGGTTGCGAGCACGGGGTCTGCGGCGCCTGCACGGTGCTGGTCGACGGCCAAGCCGTGCGCGGCTGCCTGATGCTGGCGGTCCAGGCCGAGGGGCGCCAGGTCGTCACCATCGAGGGCCTGGCCAACGAAGACGGAACCCTGTCCCCCTTGCAGGCCGCCTTCATGGACAACCACGGCCTGCAATGCGGGTTCTGCACACCGGGCATCCTGACGACCCTGACCGCCTATCTGCGCGACCATCCGAACGCGGGCGAGCCGGAATTGCGCGAGGCGCTGTCCGGCAACATCTGCCGCTGCACGGGTTACGACACCATCGTCCGCGCGGCCCTGGCCGCCGCCCGGACGATCCGCGAAGGAGCCAAGGCATGAGTTCGACCGCCTTCGTCGGCCAGCGCGTGAAGCGCCTGGAGGACCCGGACCTTTTGACCGGCAAGGGGCAATTCCTCGACGACCTGAAACTGCCGGGCATGCTCGAAGCCGCCTTCGTGCGCAGCCCCTTCGCCCATGCCACCTTTACCGAGATCGACGCGGCGGAGGCGAGATCGATGCCCGGCGTGATCGCCGTGCTGACGGCCAAGGACCTGCCGCCGAAAATGACCGGAAAGCGCATTCTGCTGCAGGTGCCGCATCCGCAGATCACCTACGCCGTCACCCAGGAACCGCTGGCAACCTCCGAGGTCTGCTTCGTCGGCGAGGCCGTGGCCGTGGTGATCGCCGAAAGCCGCCATCTGGCCGAGGACGCCGCCGAGCGGGTGATCGTCGATTGGGAACCCTTGCCCGCAGCAAGCCATTGCGACGCCGCCCTGAAACCAGGTGCACCCGTGACCCATGCTTGCATGACCGACAACGTCGCCGGACGCCTGAGCCTGGGTTTCGGCGACGTGGAGGCAGCGTTCCGCAATGCCGCCCATGTGATCGAGGCGCGCTACGAACCTCACCGCGGCACCGGCCATCCCATGGAATGCCGGGGGGTCGTCGCGGTTTACGATCTGGTCAGCGACGCCTTCCGCATCTGGTCCTCGACCCAGACGCCCCACAACACCCAACGCGCCGTGATCGACATGTTCGGCATGGCCGAAGACCATGTGCGCGTCATCACCCCCGACGTGGGCGGCGGCTTCGGGCCCAAGAACCAGGTTTATCCCGAGGAACTGGTCATCCCGGCGGCGGCCCGCCTGCTGGGCCGGCCGGTGAAATGGGCCGAGGACCGGCGCGAGCATTTCCTGACCACCACCCAGGAACGCGACCAGGTCTGGGACGTGTCCGCCGCCGTCGATCAGGACGGCGTGCTGCTCGGCGTCCGTGGCACGCTGATCCACGATGCCGGGGCCTATCTGCCCTGGGGCATCATCATGCCCTATATCTCGGCGACCACCCTGCCCGGGCCCTACAAGCTGCCGGCCTACCGCATGGCGGTGACCGTCGCCTTCACCAACCTGGTGCCGACCACGCCGCTGCGCGGTGCGGGGCGGCCGCAGGCCGTGTTCGCCATGGAACGGCTGATGGACGCCGTGGCGCAAAAACTGGGCCTGGACCCGGCCGAAGTGCGGCGGCGCAATTTCATCCAGGCATCGGACATGCCCTACGACATGGGCCTGACCTACCGCGACGGCGCGCCGGTGATGTACGACACGGGCGACTATCCGGAAGCCCAGGCCCAGGCGTTGTCGAAAGCGGGCTATGACGATTTCCCGGCCCGCCAGAAGGCGGCATTGGCGGAAGGTCGGCACATCGGCATCGGCATCGGAAACTATGTGGAGGGCACGGGCCTGGGCCCCTTCGAGGGTGCCACCCTGCGCATCCTGACCAACGGGCGGGTCGCCATCTATACAGGTGCCGCGGCGGCGGGCCAGGCCCACCGCACGACCCTGGCGCAGATCTGCGCCGACGAATTGAACATCGACGTCACCGACATCGACGTGGTCGGCGGCGACACGGGCGTCATGCCGCGCGGCGCCGGAACTTATGCCTCCCGGATTACCGTCAATGCCGGGTCGTCCGTGCGCATCGCCTCCGTCGAGTTGCGCGGCAAGGCGCTGGCCCTGGCCGCCGCCAAGTTCGATGTGAAACCTGAAGACGTGGAACTGACCCATGGCGCCGTGCGCATCAAGGGCGAACAGGGCGACAGCGTCACCTTCGAGGAACTGGCCAAGATGACCAGCGGCATGCCCGGCTATGCCCTGCCCAAGGGCGTGAAGCCGGACCTGGAGGCGTCAGGCTATTTCACGCCGCCGCAGGCGACCTATTCCAACGGCAGCCATGTCGCGGAAGTCGAGGTCGATGCGGAAACGGGCCAAGTCAAAATTCTGAAATACACCGTGGTCCACGACTGCGGCACGGTCATCAACCCCATGCTGGTCGACGGCCAGGTCCAGGGCGGGGTTGCCCACGGCATCGGCAACGCATTGCTGGAGCGCATGGTGTTCGACGAAGACGCCAACCCCCTGACCACGACCTTCGCCGACTACCTGATGCCGACGGCGGAAATCGTGCCGAACTGCGACATCGTTCATATGGAAAGCCCGACACCGCTCAACCCGCTGGGCGCCAAGGGGGCCGGCGAAGGCGGCACAATCCCCGCCCCGGCCGCCATCGTCGCGGCGGTGGAGAACGCCCTCACGCCATTCGGCGTCCGCATCACCGATTGCCCCATCACGCCGCAGCGCATCGTCGAGCTGATCAGCGCCGCGCAAGACACTACTCAGGAGGACCGCTGATGACCACCAGCGACCGTTTCCGCATCTCCCGCGACGGCCCTGTCGCCCGCGTGACCCTGTGCCAGGGCGCGGCGGGCAACACCCTGGCCCCGCCGGACATGCAGGCCATCGGCACGGCCATCCGGGCAGAGGGCTCAGACAAGACCGTGAAACTGGTCGTGGTGACCGGCGAGGGTGCCGATTTCTGCCTGGGCCGGCGCATCGTCGCCGGCGTGACGCCGCCCGCCAACGCGCGGGCGTTCCGCGAACGGGTCGCCGACGCCATCCTGGGCGTCTACGAAAACCTGCGCATGACGCCGGTGCCCGTGCTGGCCGCCGTGCAGGGCCGGGCCAAGGGCTTCGGCTGTGCCTTCGCCGCCCAGGCGGACGTGACCATCGCCGAGGAGGGTGCCCGGTTTTCCATGCCGGAAATGGACGGCAATCTGCCGCCGACCCTGGCAATTTCCGCCGCCCTGCCCAAGATGCCGGCCAAGGCCGTGCTCGACATGGTGCTGACCCGGGACGAGATCGACGCCCGGACGGCCTGTCATTTCGGCCTGATTTCCCGCGTCGCCCCCCCGGGCGGACTGGCGGCGGCGGTCGACGCCTATATCGCCAAATTGGCCGACCGCGACCGCGACGCCCTGGTCGCCATCAAGGAATACATGCGCCTGGCGCCGACCATGGACCTTGCCGGGCAGGCCCGTTATGGGGCAAACCTGATTGCGGTCGAGATGACCTCCCAGGACAAAGCTTAAGAACAGGACCAGCCCATGCCCATGATTTCCGTCAACGGTGAAACCCTGCATTACCGCCAGGCCGGCAGCGGCCCGACCCTGCTGATGCTGCACAGCCTGGGCACCAACGGCTATCTGTGGGAAGGCCAGATCGCGGCCCTGAAGGACAGGTTCACCTGCGTCGCCCTGGACGCCCGCGGCCACGGCCGCTCGTCCAACCGGGGCGGCGTGACCATGCAGGCGGTGGCCGAGGACGCCCATGCGCTGTTGACGGAACTGGGCCTGCTGCCCGCGCATATCATGGGGATTTCCATGGGCGGCCTGCAGTGTGCCCGCCTGCATGCCCTGGCGCCCGATGACGTGCTGTCCATCGTCTATGCCGACAGCTTCGCCTTCATGGGCGCGGCGGGACCGGAGCGGATTGCCGGCATGGAAGCCAAGATGGCGACCATGACCATGACCGAATTCGCCAAGGATTATGCCGACAGCACCCTGCTGCCGGCCACCGACACGGCCCATCACCAGGCCCTGATCGCCGCCATCACCGGCATGACCAAGGACGATTACCTGGACGCCGTGCGCTCCGTCTTCACCGAGGATGTGCGCGCGCAGTTGCAGGGCATCGACACCCCCATGCACATCGTCACCGGCGACCAGGACCAGCGCACGCCCCTGGCGGCGGCGGAAAGCGTCCAGGCCCTGGTCAAAGGATCGACGCTCGAAGTCATTCCGAACGCGGCGCATCTGTCGAACATCGACAATCCGGCGGGTTTCATGGCCGCCGTCGGGCCTTTCCTCGACCGGGTTCGATAATAATAAAGCCGCCGTGAGGATTTTCTCCACAGGTGCCCGGAATTTAGTAATGTGCGGCCCGTCCCGCCCACAAACTAGGTTCCCGACCCCTTGGCCCCGCCCATCCTTCACCTTCGCGACATCGACCTGACCTTCGGCGGCACGCCCTTGCTGGAAGGGGCGGAGCTTGCCGTCATGCGCGGCGACCGCCTGTGCCTGGTCGGGCGCAACGGGTCCGGCAAGTCGACCCTGCTGAAGATCGCGGGCGGGCTGATCCAGCCCGACCGGGGCGAAATCTTCGTGCAGCCGGGGGCGACCGTGCGCTACCTGGCGCAGGAACCGGACCTGTCCGGCCATGCCACGACCCTGGATTATGTCGAGGACGGCCTGGCGCCGGGCGACGATCCCTACCGGGCGCAGTATCTTTTGGACGTCCTGGGCCTGACGGGGCAGGAAACCCCCGGCCATCTTTCCGGCGGCGAGGCCCGGCGCGCGGCCCTGGCCCGGGCATTGGCGCCGAAGCCCGATATCCTGCTGCTCGACGAGCCGACCAACCACCTGGACCTGCCCGCCATCGCCTGGCTGGAAAGGGAACTCAAATCCCTGCCGTCGGCCATCGTCATGATCAGCCACGACCGCCGGTTCCTGGAAACCCTGTCCCGCGCGACCCTGTGGCTCGACCGGGGCCAAGTCAAACGCCTGGAACAGGGCTTTTCCGCGTTCGAGGAATGGCGCGACACGCTGTTGGAACAGGAAAGCACGGCCCGCCACAAGCTCGACCGCAAGATCGCCGCCGAAACCCACTGGCTGATCCACGGCGTCACGGCCCGGCGCAAGCGCAACCAGCGCAGGCTCGGCAACCTGATGGACATGCGCCGACAGAAACGGGAACTCCGCCAGGTGGCGGGCGAGGTCAAGCTGGCCGCCGCCCAGGGCGAGACCTCAGGCAAGCTGGTGATCGACGCCGAGAACATCACCAAGGCCTACGGCGGCCGCACCCTGATCGACGGCTTTTCCACCCGCATCCTGCGCGGCGACCGGGTCGGCATCATCGGGCCCAACGGGGCGGGCAAGACGACCTTGCTCAACATCCTGACCGGCCAGGCCGCGCCCGACACGGGCAAGGTCAAAGTCGGCGTATCGGTCGAGATGGTGACGCTCGACCAGAAACGCGAAAGCCTGAACCCGCGGACCAGCCTGTCCGACGCCCTGACCGACGGCAGCGGCGATACGGTGTCTGTCGGCGGTGAGCCGCGCCACGTCATCAGCTACATGAAGGACTTTCTGTTCCTGCCCGAACAGGCGCCGACGCCGATCGGCGAACTGTCGGGCGGCGAGCGCGGGCGTCTGATGCTGGCCCGGGCATTGGCCCGCCCGTCGAACCTTCTGGTGCTCGACGAGCCGACCAACGACCTGGACCTGGAAACCCTCGACCTGCTGCAGGAAATGCTGGCCGATTACGAGGGCGCGGTGCTGCTGGTCAGCCACGACCGCGATTTCATCGACCGGGTCGTGACCTCGGTCATCGCCTGGGAAGGCGAAGGCCAGTGGCGGGAATACCCCGGTGGCTATTCCGACATGCTGGCACAGCGCGGCGAAGCGCCGCTGCGCGACAAGCCGAAAAAGGACAAGGGACCGGCGAAGAACGCTTTCGCGCCGTCTTCGCCGGGCGCGCAAAAGGAAAAACGCAAACTGTCCTTCAAGGACAGCCACGCGCTGAAAATCCTGCCCGAGCGCATGGCCAAGCTCGAGGAAGAGATCGCGGGCCATAAGAAGGTCCTGGCCGATCCCAACCTGTTCGCCAAAAACGCCCTGCTTTTCACCGACACGGCGGCGGCCTTGACAAAGGCCGAAGCAAAGCTGGCCACCCTGGAAGAGGAATGGCTCGCCCTCGAACTCAAGCGCGAGGAGATCGAGGGCGGCGTATAAGCGGCCTTACTGCACCGGCTGCATACGCCCGGTGTGGCGGTCGATCGAGAACTTGCGGACCAGAGAGTCGTCCTTGGTCACGATCTCGGCTTCGATGGTGTCGCCATCCTTTTCCGTGACCTTGCCGACCTTCAGGTTGGGATTGCGGGCCCAGGCCACGCGCTGCTCCATCATCTGCTTGACGTCGTCGGCCTTGAGGTCGCGGTCGAGCGTCTGCGCCCCGCCGCAGCCCCAGCCGCCCATCATGCCGGGCCCCATCATCATGCCGGGGCCCATCATCATGCCATGTCCCATGCCCATGCCGGGACCCATCATCATTCCGGGACCCATCATCGGCATCTGACCGCCGTAGCCGTACCCCATTCCCGGCCCCATCATCATGCCGGGGCCCATGCCCATGCCATAGCCCATCATGGGCATCTGGCCCTGATACCCCTGGCCCATCATGCCGCGTCCGGTCATGGGCATGTCGTCACGGTCGCCGGACATACCCGGCCCATGCGCCAGAACCTCGCCAGCGGACAAAAGGCCGAACGCGCCAACCAGCGCCAAGGCCGTCATCATGCCTGTCGTCTTCATCGCTTCACCCTTTCGTTGTCTTTTGGGAACAATGTTTCCCATTTGACAATCATAAGGTTTTGGCAAAGAGCTTTCGTTGACCTGCGTCAAGCCGCCGGACGGGCGGGGCCGTTACGAGCCCGTGCGCGGGCGGGGGGACGCAATGCGGTCGACCCCGGCTTTCGGCGTCTCGGCCGCCGCGGCGGCCGCCGCCTCGCGGGGCTCTTCGAAGGTGTACTTGCGAATCGCCTTTTTAAGGTCCTGCATGAGCTGAACGCCGATCTCGCCGCCATCGCCCGTGATCTTGTCGCGGAACACGCTGCGCATGGTGTCGACATGGGCCTTGATGACCTTGACCGCGCGGTCCTCGGTCGGACAGGGGGCTTGGGTCATCTTGTACAGCATCTCGCCGACGCTGGTGATGATCGGATAGCCGAAGGTGCCGCCCTGGCCGCGCAGTTCGTGGGCCAACAGATTGATGTTCTTGAAATGGCGGGCGCGCTGATCCACCGACTGCTGCAGCGCGCGCTCGCAAATGCTCGACAGGGTCGCCAGATATCCCAGTGCCCAGTCGTGAAATTCCAGGCCCTTGCGCTGAAGATGTTCGTCCGCCGCCTGCAGGTGGCGCAGCGGCAGTTCGCCCGGCGGGCTCATGCCCAGGCCGCCGACCTTTTCCTTCAGCTTGTTGGGCAGACGGAACAGGAAGACGTCGCCGGCGTTCCGGGGGCGGCGCACCCGGTCCGAGGAATAGACGATGGTCGCGTCCTTTTCGCTGATCCGGCGCCGGTCGTGGGGAGACTTCGGGTCGCTCTTGCGGTGCCGGTCGGGGCCGAAGTATTCGCGGGTGGCGACGAACTGTCGGGGGAAGTCGACGACCTCGAGAACCCGGTCGCACACGGTCTGGGCGGAAAACGGCTTGGCCAGGAATTCGCTGGCGCCGCCGTCGCGCGCCTTCTCGACATTGTCCGTGTCGGCGGCACCGGACATCATGATGAAGGGCATGAAACGGTTGGGCGATTCCTTGCCCTGACGGACCCACTTCAGCAGCAGGTGGCCGTCGATCGGCGCCATCACCAGGTCGGAAATGATCATGTCCACGGGACAGCCGTAGGGACCATGATGGGCGCTCAGGAACTCAATCGCCTCGACGCCGTTTTCCGCAGTGATGACCTGACCGGCCCCGAGGGTTTTCAGCACGTCCTGCAAAATCTTGAGGACGAAACGGTTGTCATCGACCAGAAGGAAGGTCAAGCGCTCCAGATTGTATACGCCCATTGCTTTTCATCGGAGGAAGAACGCCCCCGCGCCACCGTTCAACATGTTGCTCACCCACGACTTTCCCTTGGCGTCTTAAAGTTGCGCCTGATACCGCTTTCTACTTAGCTTGAAATATTCACGAAGCCAATAATGTTAGAAATCAGACCATTAGAATACCCTAATGGCACAACCAATCCGTCAACCCCACAGTTCGGGCGCGGGCGGATGGATTCGCCCCCCCGCGAAATCCAGGCCCGGCGCGCGGTCCTCGCGCAACAGCAGGGGACCGTCCAGATCGACGACGCGGGCCCGATCCATCAAAAGCGTGGCCGGCGCCATGGCCAGCGACGTCGCGACCATGCAGCCGACCATCAACCCGAGCCCCTGCGCGCAGGCGGCATCGGCCAGATCAAGGGCCGCCGTCAGACCGCCGGTCTTGTCCAACTTCACGTTGACCATGTCGTAGAGCCCGACAAGGCGGTCCAGGTCCCGGACCGTGTGGCAGCTTTCATCGGCACAGATCGGGATCGGGTAGGACAGGCCGCGCAAAATCTCGTCGCCATGGGCAGGCACCGGCTGCTCGAGCATCTCCACACCCATTTCGGTCAGGAACGGCGCCAGGTTTTCCAGCCGATGCAGGTCCCAGCCTTCATTGGGGTCGACGACCAGTCGCGCCTCGGGCGCGGCCTCGCGCACGGCGCTTAAGCGCGCCCGCACATCGGCCCCGTCCAACTTGATCTTCAGCAGGGGCGCATCCTTGAGGCGGCGGGCCTGGACCGCCATGTCCTGGGGACTGGCGATGCCGATGGTTTCCGCCGTCACCGCGGGCGCCGGTTCCGGCAGGCCGGCCAGGTCCCACGCGCGCCGGCCCGCCTGCTTGCATTCCAGGTCCCACAGCGCGCAGTCGACGGCATTGCGCGCGGCCCCCGGCGGCAGGGCGTCGAGCAGGTCGCGGCGGCCGATGCCCTCGGCCACGGCATCCGCGACCTCGGCGATCTGGTGGATCACGCTGTCGACCGTTTCGCCGTAATGCCCATAGGGCACGCATTCGCCGCGCCCGGCCTGCCCATCCGCGTCCTCGACCTCGCAGACGACGACGCGGGCCTCGGTCTTGATCCCGCGCGAAATGGCGAAGGGCCGGGCCAGGGGCCAGCCCTGGTCGACGGCGGACAGGCGGCGCGCCCCCGCCACGGTTACAGTTTCCCGATGGCGTCGACGATGGGTCCGACACCCGTGCGCACCGCATCGACGGCGGGCAGGTTCAGACGCGCCGCGACCTCGGCCAGATAGGCCGTGGCGGACGCGTCGTCCATGGAACTGGTGTTCACGGACACGCCGACCACCCTGGCGTCGGGCTCGAACATGCGGGCCATGCGCTCGTTGACATCGATGCAATCCTCCAACGACGGCACGGGCACGCCGGGCGTGCCGCGCATTTCGCGCCGCGCCGCGTCATGACACAGCACCAGGGCATGGGGCCTGGCCCCATGGATCAGGCCCAGGGTGACTCCGGAATAGGAGGCATGAAACAACGAGCCCTGGCCTTCGACCACGTCCCAATGGTCCGGGTCGTTTGCCGGCGTCAGCCATTCGGCGGCGCCGGCGATGAAATCGGCGACCACGGCATCGACGGACGCCCCGTCGCCGGCGATGAAGATGCCGGTCTGCCCGGTGGCGCGGAAATCGGCCTTCATGCCGCGCGCCTTCATCTCCCGTTCGATGGCGAGCGAGGTGAACATCTTGCCCACGGATACGTCCGTGCCCACGGTCAACATCCGCCGGCCGGCCCGCGCCTGACCCGAGGCGACGTCGAAGTCGCGCGACGGATGGCGGGCATCGGTCAAGAGCCGCCCGTGGCGGGCCGCCGCCTCGGCGATGGCGGGCACGTCGCCGAGCCGCCGGTGCAGCCCGGCCGCCACGTCCATGCCGGCTTCGATGGCCTCGACAATGACGCCGGTCCAATGATCGGGGATCACGCCGCCCCGGTTGGCGACGCCGACGACCATGGTCCTGCAGCCGGCCTTGACCGCGTCCTCGATGGTCATCTCGGGAATGCCCAGGTCGGCCTTGCACCCGGCCAGACGAAACTGACCCTTGCACCAGTCCGGCCGCCAATGCGCGACGCCGATGGCGACCTTAGCGGCAAGTTGGTCCGGCGCATCGCCGAGAAACATGAGATAGGGGGTCGCGAGTGCCATGGCATATCTCCCGGCAGGTTCATCCAGGCAGAAAGCCTAACACGGACCGGGCCGGCACCGCAGGGTCAGCGCCCGGGTGAATAGTGGGCCAGGATGAACACGGCCGCGGCATGGGCGGCCAGGGTCACGGCGCGGCGCGCCTTGGCGACCCGGCGCCTGATGGCGGCCTGGCGTTGGGCGCGCTGGGCTTCCAGGTGGCCCGTGACCGTGCGCGCGACGTCGTAGCCCTCGCGGTGGGCCTCCATGTAATGGCGGCGGCGGTGAAGGTCGAAATCCGGGTGGAAGTGAAACACGGTCATGGCCCGGCGCTTGCCGTCATAGGTTGAAAAGGCCAGGACCTCGTCGGCGCCGATATCGTATTTGCGCACCACCAGAAGCGAGGCGTCGAGCCCGCGCTTGATGACGTGGATGCCGTCGCCGTAATCCTGGTCGAACTCGAAAAACCAGTCGCCGGGCAGAAAGGCGTTGGGGATTCCCGCAATGCCCGCGGTGGGGCGATCATTCCTGTCGGACATGGGCTTGTCGGACATGAGTGTCCGTCCTCCGGTGAAAGACAATGCCGGTCGCCCGGCATGGCCCTGTGAAGAAGCCTGCCTATCCCAGGAAGTGGCCTGCCGTCGTGTCGTTTTTGGTTGTTTGGTCGGTATCGGATATTAAGGCCGAAAGCGCGCAGCCGCCGCGCGACGTTCCCACCTGAGGTCTTTCATACGCCCCCAAGACAGATCACACAAAACGAAAATATTCCCGTCGCCGGAGGGTCTCCCTCAGCATTTCGCAACCCCTTGAATCAAAGGGAAATTGTGTCATGTGGCCGAACCGGCGTTCGGACCGGCGGCATGCCCCCCGGCGGGCAAATCCTATTGCGCGCCGGGAGCCTATCCAGTACATCCGAGTCTTCCCTCCCGGGCGCCGCCGACCGGCGGCCTGCCCCGCACCAAGAAAAATCCGAGGATTCCGATGGCCTACGTCATTCCCCAACCGCCCCAGTCGTTCCTGCCCGTCGCCGGGACAGACGACCAGTTCCCCGTGCGCCGCGTCTATTGCGTGGGCCGCAACTATGCCGAACACGCCATCGAAATGGGCCATGACCCGGACCGCGAACCGCCGTTCTTTTTCATGAAATGCCCCGACAACCTGATGGTCGGCGGCGGCGACTGGCCCTATCCGGTCGCCTCGAACGACGTCCATTGGGAGTTGGAACTGGTGCTGGGCCTGAAATCGGGCGGCACGAACATTCCCGCGGCGCAAGCGCTCGACCACGTGTTCGGCTATGCCGTGGGCCTGGACATGACGCGCCGCGACCTGCAAGGCGAAGCCAAGAAAATGGGCCGCCCGTGGGACGTCGGCAAGGCGTTCGACCTGGCCGCTCCCTGCACGGCGATCCATCCCGCCGACAAGACCGGCCATCCGTCCTCCGGCCGCATCTGGCTGGAGCGCAACGGCGAGATTCGCCAGGACGGCGACCTGAACCAGATGATCTGGAAAATTCCGGAAATGATCGAATACCTGTCAGGCCTGTTCACCCTGGCCCCGGGCGACCTGATCTTCACCGGCACACCTGCCGGCGTCGGCGCCGTGCAGCGCGGCGACGTGCTGAAGGGCGGGGTCGAAGGCGTGGACGAGCTGACCATCAAGGTCGTCTGAGCAAACCGCCCCTTGGGGCGTAACGCATTAGAAAAACTTGAAAAAAGCGGGGGATTGGCCGATTTCCCCCGCTTTTTTTGATTTCCTCTGCCCAGATTTTGCCCTTTTCCCGCCCTTCCCCGGCCCGGGTTCCGTGGTCTCTTTTTCTCCGCTTGGACGGAGACAGGAGACCTCTTATGGAGACCTTGAAAGCCCCCCTTGCCGCCTTCGCCGTGGCCCTGCCGTTGACACTCACGGCCCTGGCCGCGGAGGCCCTGTTCGATCTGCGCGATCTGTTCTGGGCGTTCTAGAAAGCCTCGGAACGGCTATTTTCCAGGCCGCTTGAGGGCCAGGTACTGGGCCGCGAGGGGCAGCGCCTCGTCCGCCTTCATGCCCGGTTTCATACGCTCATCGTAAAGCATGCGCAGCATCCAACGATCGGCCTCGGTCAGGTCGACGTGACGGCTGCTGTCCGAGAAGATCGAAAACGTCAGCCCGTCGACGTCGTTGACCAGGCCCATGAGCTGGGTGATCTCCTCGGTCACGCAGGCGCGTAGGAACACCTTGGGGTCGACCCGAACGTTGCCGTACTGGACCTGGGTCACGATTTCCGCCGGCACCGCCGCGTAGCCAAAGGTCAGCGCCCCCGTCTTGTTGATGCGCAGGCGCCCGTGGCAGAAACCCAGGCGCAGCATCCTTTCCGCATCGACCGCCTTGTATGCACCCTTGGTGCGCTTTTCGATGACCGCCGGCAACGCCGCCTTGGGCCCGAAAAACACCAGGACGTTGATGGGAATTTTGGAAACGTTGGGGGCCAGGCGCTTTTCCCGGCGCATGACCTCGGAATACACCAACTTAACCGGATGGCCGGTTTCCTTGGCCAGATCGTCGAGCTGACGGACCACAAGCTCCTCGAACAAGGGCGGATAGCCCTTGCCGATAATCGCAACGTTGACCGGGGCAACCCATTTGATGACGCGGGGGATGCGCTTTTCGTGTTCGGATCCCAGCGCCACCCCGGCGAACGCCTTGATCAGGTCCGTGTTGGAAACATCGTCCCCGGCCCGCGCGGCCGTGACGGCAGCGGCCATCAGGACGCAGGCGACGATCAGGATACGTGCCGAAATGCGCATGGCGCAACCTTAACAGACGGGCGCCTAACTCACCATATCGTCGATCAGGAAGCCCTGGAACATGGTGATGCCGCAGGCATGCGCCGTCTTGATCGCCAGTTCGTCGTCGACCCGCGCCATGACCAGGACCGTGCCGCGCTGTTGCAGGCTCTGGATGGTTTCCTTGAACCTGGGCAGGGAGTTTTCCGTGCCCGGCCGCCAGAACACCTTGGCCAGCTTGGCCCCCAGGCGCGGCAGGTCGATCACGCCCAGACTTTCCGGAATGATGGCGTCGATGGCGATGGTGCCGCCGTGCGAGGTGATCAGCTCCGACGCGGTCTGAAACTGATCCCAGTTCTGCAGGATGTTTTCGGCGCGGAATTCCAGGACCAGGCTCGACAGCGCCTTCGCGCCCTTTTCCAGAAGGTTCTGGAACGAATGGGTGAACACGGTTTCCACGTTCAGGTTCAGGGACGCCTTGGAGCGGTCCGGATTCACTTCGTCGAAACATTCGATGAGCATCTGATCCAGGGATCGGGTCAGGTGCTGGAAGACCAAACCGGCGCCGCGGAAATCCACATTGGTCAGGATGTGCTGGCGGATCATCTCGACCGAGATGAAGTATTCCTTCATGACCGGCATGGGCGGCTTGCCCGGCGTGATGAGGACCGTCGCCTGGGAGCGGATGAAGTTGTCCGTGAACGCCTTCTTGCCCATCTTGCGCATGCCGTCGCGCACCACCTGGATGTCGCTTTCGCGCAGCGGCCGCGTCTCGCCGGTGCCGACGCCGGCTTCCTTGGCGCGGTCGTCGAAGGTTTCCAGGAACTTGATCGCGTTGCCGATGCGGCCCTGCAGATTGATGATGCGGAGCATCCGCGACTGGTCGATCTGGCTGAAATATTCCGGGAAGTTCTGCTGAATGACGCGGATCAGGTCGACCTTCAGTTCCGACGTCCACTCCATCTGGTTGTAGTCGTTGAGCTTCATCAGCAGCGCCGTGTCCGTATTGGTCAGGCGATAGACCTCGGCACCGCGCCGCTCGCGAGAGCGCTCGTAGGATTCGTCGGTCTTCTTGCGGAGCTGCTTGTCCTCTTCCTCGGTCATCCCGAGGGTGGAGAAACTTACCAGAATCAGATGGTTGGGCTCTTCCGTCCCGCCTTTCCAATTCTTCAGACGCGTCAACAGCTTCAGATGCTCGCCGCCACCTGGGCTTGATTCGGCCATGAAATGCTCAACCCATTGCCAATTATGGTCTTAATTGTGGTTCATACGATGTATTCCGGGCAAGAACAACGCCTGAACAAACTATTCCATATCAGGCAGTTGATAAGACTGTGTTAATCGCCCCGCCGCCTTATATCAGCATTTCCTCGATATGCAGCCCTTGAAAGGCGGTGATTCCGACCTCCCGCCCGACCCGCAGCCCCAATTCGGAATCGACCCGGCACAGCACGATGATGCATCCCGCGTCCTGGGCCTGCTTAATGACCGAACGGTTGCGCGCCAGGGTCTCCATGCCGCTCTCGCGCCAGGGAATTTTCGCGATATTGGCATTGAAACCGACCAGGTTCAGCACCGCGAGCGACGCCGGATCGACGATGTCGACGGCGATGGTGCCGCCTTGGGCGCGCACGGCGGTCTGCGCGGCCTCGTACTTGCGCAGGTCGCGCAAGACGTCCGCCAGGCGCAGCTCGACAATGACGTTCGACAGTTTGGCGGCGCCATTCGCGGCCAGGAATTTCTGGAATGCCGCGCCGGTTACCGATTCCAGTGTAAGGTTGAGCGCGCACTTTCCGCCTTCCGGGTTGTAGTGGCGGTACATGCCCAGCATCAGCGGATCCAAAGCCAGGGTCAGTTGCGGGAACAGGGGGTCCGATTCATGGATGCTGACGTTCTTGAGCGCGTCAGATCCCAGAATATCCATGCGCATGTAGTATTCCCGGGCGATCGCCGTCGGCGGCTTGCCCTCGGCGACCAGGATGATCGACTGGCCCTGCACATAGGTTTCGGCGAAGGCCTTGTCCCCGATCCTGGCGTGGACGGCGCGCACGGTTTGGCTGTCGGCCGCGTTCAACGCCCGCATTCCGTCCGCCCCCGCGATCACGCCCTGTTCCTTGGCGCGCTCCTCGAAGGCTTCGAGAAAGCGGATCGCGCCGGCCATCTGGGTCGTTATGTCGATGGTGCGCACGATCTTCGTCTGGTCGACGGCGGCGATCTTGTCGGGCGCCTCTTCCTGCAGGATCTTGAACAGGCTCATCTTCAGTTCCTGGGGAACCTCCATCCTGTTCATTTCCGTCAGATTGGCGATGACGGCGATATTGGTCGGCGACAGAAAATACGCTCCGCCGCCCCGCACGCGGGCGATACGGGTATGGATTTCGGCGATTTCGTCCATCAGGTAATCGTCGTCTTCGGGCAGGCCCAGATCGGAAAGATCGACCAGCAAAAGGGTGTTCACATCCCCCTTCTTGCCCCCCATGCCCCGAAGTTTCTTGAGCAGATCGACGGCGTCCCCCGCCATGGATGAAGGCCCAAATGCCATTTTGCGCTTCCGTTTCGTTGCTTGCGCGGGGCCGCTTAGGTACGGCCCGCGGCGGCCGCCCGACCGGCCAAAAGTTTGTCCACGTGATAACCCTGAAACAAATTGATGCCAAGGCTCTGACCGATGGTGATGGCCTGTTCGTCATCGACATGGGCCAACACCATGACCGTGCCGCCTTCCTGCATGGTGCGGATATCGTCTTTCGCCTGAAGATACGACTCCTCGGCGTCGCCGCGCCACATGACCTTGGCCATCTTGACCTTCAGGCGATGCAGATTGACCACGCCCAGGGTTTCCGGCTGCACGTTGTCGATGGCGACGGTGCCGCCGCGCTTGTGGATCAGCTCGCAGGCGGTCTGGAACTGGCTGAAATGCTGGAACATGTTGTCCTGACGGAACTCGATGACCACACCAGCCAGACCGCCGTCGCCGCCGTCGCGCAGGAAGTGGTCGAAGGCATTGGTGAACACGGTTTCCACGTTCATGTTCAGCGACGCCTTGCTTCTGTCGCTGGTGACGGCCCCGATGCAGTACAACAATGCCTGATCGAAGGTCAGGGTCAGTTGGTTGAACACGTTGCCGGTGCCGCGGATATCGACCCCGCGCAGGATCGACTGCTTCAACAGGTCGACGCCCACGTAGTATTCAGTCATCACCGGCTGTGCCGGTTTGCCCGGCACGATCCGGGCCGCGGTCTGCGAGCGGATGTAGCGCTTGCCGAATTCGCGCGGGCCCAGCTTGCGCAGCGCGTCGCGCAGCTTCTGGATGTCCTGCATGTTGAGCGGCCGTTCGCCGCCGTCGTCGGCGACGGTCTCGCGGCGGCGGTCGCCATAGGCATCCAGGAATCGCTTGGCCGCGTCCAGGCGCGCCCCCAGATCGATCGGCCGGATCAGGCGGGCCTGATCGATCTTGGAAAAATGCTCCGGCAGGTGTTGCTGAATGACCCGCATGATGTCGACCTTGAGGTCCATCATCGCTTCCATGCGGTTGAATTCGGCGAGCTTGATCAGGATCGCGGTGTCCAGATCGGACAGCTTGAACACATGACCGCCACGCGAATGCACGAAGGTGAGAAAGGCGCCCTCAAGCGCCTGCTGCACGCCGGCCTGCTGGTCGGGCATGCCGAGCGTGGTAAAGGACACCAGCAGCAGATGATTGACGTCGGATTCGGCCGCCGACCAATGGTCCAGCGTCTCCATCAGGTCGTGAATTGTGCCGATCTCGCCGCCGGGTTCGCCCGCATTCAGGGTTTCCACGGTCTGCCTCCTCTGCGGGCATCCGCCGGTCCCCGTCCGGCAGCGCCGGCGACAGTATAGCCTTAAAATAAAACCCTTTGCCAACAAGGCATTAGTTATAAGTCCTCGACCCGTTGTTCCGGGCGTCAGCCGGCGCCGCTCGGCAGCGGCAGGGACACGGTCACCCGCAGGCCCCGGGGCGCCAGATTTTCCAGTCGAATGTCGCCGCCATGGGCGCGCACGATGTTACGGGTGATGGCCAGGCCCAGCCCGACCCCGCCGGTTTCATGGCTGCGCGAGGTTTCCAGCCGGGTGAAGGGTTCGAACACGCTGTCCTGATCGGCTTCGGGAATTCCGGGACCGTCGTCTTCGACCGTGACCAGGATTTCGCCGCTCCCCAGGCGTGCCGCCAGGCGCGCCCGCCCGCCGTAATGAACCGCGTTCTGGGCCAGGTTGCGGATCGCCCGCTTGATCGCCGTCGGCTGGCAGGTCATGACGGCCGGGCCCGTCGGCGTGAAGGTCACGTCCAGACCCATGTCGCCGAGTTCCTGGGCCACGTCGCGGCACAGCGCCGCGATGTCCGTGGGCGCCGTCTGCCCCCCCGCCTGCTCGTCGCGGGCGAAGGCGAGCGTCGCCTCGGTGATGCGTTCCATCTCGTCCAGGATGTTGAGGATCTTCTGTTTGTTCTCGGCATCGTCGGTGATGAATTCGGCGCGCAGGCGCAGCGACGTCAACGGCGTGCGCAGGTCGTGGCTGATGGCGGCCAGCATGCGCGTGCGGTCGGCGACGAAGCGGTGCAGGCGTTCCTGCATGGTGTTGAAGGCGGCGGTGGTGCGGCGGATTTCGCCGGGGCCCCGGGGCGTCAGCGGCGGCGGCACATCGCCCCGGCCGAGCGCGTCGGCGGCGGCCGCCAGTTCGCCCAAGGGACGGGTCAGGCGGCGCACGATCAGGATGCTGACGGCCGACACCGCCAGCACCATCAGCGCCATGGCGATCAGGGCGCGGATGCCCCACACGCGGGGCGGGGGCGCCGCCCATTCCCCGTTCAGCCATTCGCCGCCGTCCAACGCCACGGACAGCGCCAGGCCCACGGGACGGCGGGGCGGACCCGCCTGATCGGCGGCGGGGACCCCCGTCCCGTCCTTTGCGCCGCCCCCGCGCCAATCCCGGTGAAGCCCGTGAATGAACAGAGGCAGGGGCAGCAGCCGGCGGCCGTCGTTGTCGGCAACCATGACCAGAATCCGCCGGTTGCCGTCATCGCCCAGGCGGTCGGCCAGGGACCGGACGTAGTCGTTATCGAGGAAATCCGTCCTGTCCGCCGGCACCGCGTTGGCCGGGGCGATCCAGAACCGCACGCGGGTCGAGGTCGCCGCCGTGAGGATCGTTTCCGTCAGGGCCGCGTCGCGCCGGGCGCCAAGATGATCGAGCATCTTCACCAACGAGGCCGCGCGCTGCAGCACCTGTTCGCGCCGCGCGCTGACGATGACCTCGTGACGTTCCGACGTGAACACGACGAAGCTGACGACCTGGGCGACGGTGATCGCCAACACCAACGAGGCGATCAGCTGTCCCGCCAGGGACCGGGGCCAAGGCAACCGGAAGGCGGGCGCTTTCATGGCCGGACGACGTCGACGGGGGCGGCGAAGCTGTATCCGCCGCCCCAATGGGTCTTGATGTATTCGGGATTGCGCGCGTCCTTCTCGACCTTCTTGCGCAGGCGGCTGACCTGGTTGTCGATGGCGCGGTCGAACAGCTGCGCCGTGCGTCCGCGGGTCAGGTCCAGCAACTGATCGCGGTTCAGGACCCGGCCCGGGTGGCGCACGAACACGCCGAGCAGCAGGCTTTCCCCCGTCGACAGGGCGATGGGGTCGCCGCCGGGGCCGCTCAGCACCTGGGCGCCCGGATCGAAGGTCCAGGGACCGAAGCGGTAGCGGGTGCCGGGGGCTTCGCCCTCGACCGGCGGCATGGCGCCGGCGCGGCGCAGCACGGCCTTGATGCGGGCCAGCAGTTCGCGCGGGTTGAACGGCTTCGTCACGTAATCGTCGGCGCCCATTTCCAGGCCGATGATGCGGTCGGTGTCCTCGGCCATGGCGGTCAGCAGGATCACCGGCAGGGACGTGGTCGCACGCAGATGGCGGCACAGGCTGAGGCCGTCCTCGCCCGGCATCATGATGTCGAGAACCACCAAGTCGATGGCGCTGGCGTCCAGCACCTGACGCGCCGATTGGGCACGGTCGGCCGTGGTCACCCGGTAGCCGTGCTCTTTAAGGTAGCGCGCCAGGGCGTCCCGGATGTCCGGGTGGTCGTCGACGACCAGGATATGTTCGCTGTCGGGCATGTTTCGCAGGTCTCCGGATGCCACTATGCCAAAGGCCCGCGGGGCGGCGGGCAAAAATTTGTAACCAACTGTGTCATTCCGCCGGCCCGGCACGTTTTGCGACAATAGGAGCGTTTGCCGCCATATTTGGGCGACGTTTGGGGCGTCAGTTGGGAGCATCGAAAGCCAACGAAACAAGGAGACAATCGATGGCACGTACCCACCGCATGAAGACCCCCACCAAGATCGTCCTCGGCGCCCTGGCCGTCGCCGCGGCCGTCGGCGGCACCGCCGTCGCGGTTCAGGCCGACACCCGCGGCCCCCACGGCAAATCCTTCGACCGCGCCGAATGGCTGTTCGAACGCTACGACGCCAACCAGGACGGCAAGATCACCAAGGAAGAGATCACGGCCGCCCGCAAGGCGTCCCTCACCAAGTACGACGCCAACAAGGACGGCCAGCTGTCGCTGGACGAATTCCAGGGCCTGTTCAACGAGATCATGCGCCATCGCATGGTCCGTATGTTCCAGAAGCTCGACCGTGACGGCGACGCCAAGGTTTCGGAAGCCGAGATCGCCCGCCGGGTCGACCGCATGATGGCCCACCTCGACCGCAACGACGACGGCGAGATCGAACGCGGCGACCTGAAGCGCAAGCACAAGGGGTACGACCGTGACCGCGAAGGACACGGCCATCACGGCGAGCGCAGATAACCCTCCCCAGCCGTCGCCCGCCCCAACGGCGGCACCAAGGAAACGCCGCGTCCCCAAAAGGGCGCGGCGTTTTCCATTCGATCAGTCGGAGTCCATCCAGATCGTGAACGGCCCGTCATTGGCGAGCCGCACCCGCATGTGGGATCGGAACTGGCCCGTCGCCACATCCACACCCTCGGCCTTGAGATGACCCGCGAAGGCCAGGTAGAGGCGTTCCGCCGTTTGCGGATCGGCGGCCCCCGAAAACCCGGGGCGGTTGCCCCGCTTCCAATCGGCGGCCAGAGTGAACTGGCTGATCACCAGGGCCTGGCCGCCCACGTCCTGCACGGACAGGTTGGTCTTGCCTTCCGCGTCCTCGAACACCCGCATGTTGGCGACCTTGCGCGCGAAGTACCGCGCGGTTTCGTCCGTGTCCGCCGGCTCGGCGCAGACCAGGACCACCAGCCCCGGGCCGATCGCCGCCAGGGGCGTTTCCGTCCCGCCGTCATCGACCAGGGCAACCCCGGCCTCCGTCACCCGTTGCAGCAATGCCCGCATGCGCGTTCCCCCGTGACGACGACTACCATGACGATGACTACCGTGACGGCGACTATAGGTGGGACCAATTCGTGACGGCAAGCGGCGGGCGGTTGATTTCCCGCCGATCAGCGGGTTAAGTGGGCGCGACAACGACACCATCGGTTGGGAGCCGACTTCATGAAGTTCTTCGTCGACACGGCGGACGTCGCCGACATCAAGCGCCTGAACGACACCGGCCTGGTGGACGGCGTGACCACCAACCCGTCCCTGATCGCCAAGTCGGGGCGCGATTTCATCGACGTGATCAAGGAAATCTGCGCCCTGGTCGACGGCCCCGTGTCGGCCGAAGTCACGGCCACGGACGCCGCCGGCATGATCGAGGAAGGCCGCAAGCTGGCCAAGGTCGCCAAGAACGTGGCGGTCAAGGTGCCGCTGACGGAGGCCGGGCTGGTTGCCTGCAAGACGCTGAGCCAGGCGGGCACGCCGGTCAACGTGACGCTATGCTTTTCCGCGGCGCAGGCATTGCTGGCGGCCAAGGCCGGGGCGGCCTTCATCTCGCCCTTCGTGGGAAGGCTCGACGACATCGGCCAGGACGGCATGAGCCTGATCGGCGAGATTGCCGAAATCTATTCCAACTACGACTTCGCCACGGAAATCCTGGTCGCCTCCGTGCGCTCGCCGCAGCATGTGGTCGACGCCGCGCGCATCGGCGCCGACGTGTGCACCCTGCCGCCGGGAGTGATCTGGCAGTTGTTCAAGCACCCGCTGACGGACAAGGGCCTGGAAGCCTTCCTGAAGGACTGGGAAAAGACCGGCCAGTCGATCCTGTGATCGCGGCCGCCTTTGGCGTTCAGCGAACCGCGGAACGCCTGCCCGCCGCGCCGTCGCCCTTGATCGCCCGCCAATAGATATCGGCCCAGGTCTCCCTGTCTTCCATGTAGTTGGAATAAGAGACCACCTTGTCGACGGTCTCCCCGTCCTCGGACAGGGGGACGCGGGCGGCGACCTGTATTTCATCCTTCCAGGGGCTGTAGGGCTTGATCGCGTGGACGAAGATGAGCGGCCGGCGCGCCGCCGATACCATCTCGTATTGGCGCTGTCCGATGTAGGCCAGCGCGGGGGCCGAGATTTCCGATACCTTGCGGCCCGTCATATCGACCCCCTTCAGGGCCGTATGGCCGGTCCCCCAGAATCGGTAGGTGAAGGTCTTGGCCTCGTCGTCGACGTCGGCCACCGCCATGTACGGAATAATGTCCGCCGGCAATTTGTGGAGCTTGAAGTCCGACCACCGGGGCATGGCCCGGCCGCCTTGCAGCACGCCGCAGTGGGCAAGGAACGCGTCCAGCTTGGGTGACGACACGTCCTGCGGCGCCACCACGACGAACCGGCGCGCCTCCTCGGTCTCGGATTCACTCACAGCGGCATGCCCTTCATTGCCTGCGCTGAACGTTAGAATGGGGAAAAAGTAACACACATGTCTTGCATGCGCCTGACGTCTGGCACCGTGAAAATTAAAAACTGGTGCTGGTTTTGCATCTATAGACGGCGATAATGGCTGATTGATTCATCAGTATTGAGATTGCCGTTCATGGGCCGAAAGCCCCAACAAAAAACATCCGCCTCGGCTGGCGCTTCTGTCGGCGAGACCGCGCGTCTGGCACGCGTCTTCACGCGGCGCACCTTGTTGGGAAATGGCGCGGCCCTTGCCGCCGGCGGCATCGGAATGGCGGTCGCCCCCATGCTGATCCGCCCGGCCAATGCCAAGGGCGAAACGGTCAACGTGCTGACCTGGACCGGCTATATCCCCGCCCGCTTCGCCAAGACCTTCAAGAAGAAAACCGGCATCACCGCCAACATCACCACCGTCGGCTCGAACGAGGAAATGCTGACCCAGGTCACCGCGACCCACGGGCGCGCCTGGGACGTGATTTCCCCCTCTGCCCATCGCAAGAGCCAGTGGCTGGCCCTGAACATGACCCAGGCCTGGGACATGAAGAAGATCCCGAACCTGGCCAACGTGCAGCCCGCGTTCCTGAAAATTTCCGAAAGCTGGTCCTGGAACAAGGGCCAGCACCACCTGCCCCATATCTGGGGGACGGAAGGCATCGCCTGGCGCACAGACCGCTTCATGGGCGTCTACGGCAACCTGTCCCTGGCCGATCTGTGGCTGCCCGAAATGAAGGGCCTGGTCCAGGGCCGGCCCCATTCCCTGATGTCCGGGATCGGGCGCATGCTGGCCGAACAGGGAAAGCTGCCGCCGTTTCAGGACGCCTATAAGGATGAAGGCACCATGCGCGCCATCTGGAGCGACATCCTCAAATTCGCGCTTCAGCACAGGCCCTGGATGCGCGCGTTCTGGCACGACCACGAAAGCCAGAAGACCAACTTCACCCGCAACGGCGTGGTGATCGGCCAGACCTGGGACGGCCCCGCCATCGAACTGGCCAAGGCCGGCCAGCCGATCGCCTACATGGCGCCGAAGGAAGGAGCCTTTGCCTGGATGGACGGGGTGTCGCTGACGGCCGCGGCCAAGAACGTCGACGCCGCCCATGCCTTCGTCGATGCCCTATACACCGCCCGCGCCGGCGCGCAGATGAGCAACGCCTCGGGCTATAATTCCGTGGTTCAGGGGGTCGAAGACCTGCTGACCCAAAAGACCCGCCAGGCGTTCAAGGATGCCTATCCGGGCGACGCGCTCGAGAAACTGTGGTGGTGGCCGGACGAGCCCGTGTGGTTCGCGGGCCTGCGCAACGCCTACCGCGACCGCTATCTGGCGTCCTGACAAAAAGGCCGGGACCGCCACCGCGGCCCCGGCCTTGAATTCTACTCTCCGATTCGTATCAGAGTTCTTCGAGCGCTTCCCTGAGCAGGCCGATCATCGCGTCGATGTCGGCTTCCGTGGCGACGAAGGCCGGCGCCACGACGCCGCAATCGCCCGTGAACTTCACATGCAGGCCGCGCCAGAACAGGTCCTTCTGGAATTGCGTTCCGAGCGCGCCCGGGTTGCCCTTGGGCTTCAGTTCGATGGCCCCGATCATGCCGTAACCGCGGATGTCGGCCAGACAGTCGAGCCCTTCGAGGGAATACAGCGCCTTCTGGAAGTAATCGACCATGCCGGCCGCCTTTTCGAAGGTGTTGTCGGCGTCGTAGATCTTCTGTACGGCGACGCCGGCGGCGCAGGCCGCCGGGTGCGACGAGTAGGTATAGCCGTGGAACAGCTCGATCGCGTTCTCGGGCGCCGCGTTGATGATGGTCTCGTAAATCTCGTCCTTCACGGCGATCGCACCCATGGGCTGGCAGCCGTTGGTGATCGCCTTGGCCATGGTCATCAGGTCCGGGGTGACGCCGAAGGCCTGGGCCGCGAAGGGCGCGCCCGTGCGGCCGAAGCCGGTGATGACCTCGTCGAACACCAACAGGATGCCGTGGGCGTCGCAGATTTCGCGCAGGCGCTCAAGGTAGCCCTTGGGCGGCACTAGGCAGCCCGTAGACCCGGCGATGGGTTCGACGAAGCAGGCGGCGATGGTCGATCCGCCGACGTTTTCGCAGATGCGCTGCAGGTCGTCGGCAAGCTCCGCACCCTTTTCCGGCTGGCCCCGGACGAAGGTCTGCTTGGGGTCCCAGGTATGGCGCATGTGCACGACGCCCGGCATGATGCCGGAAAACGTTTCGCGGTTCTTGACCATGCCCGACAGGCTGGTGCCGCCGATGTTGACCCCGTGATAGGCGCGTTCGCGGCTGACGAAGCGGGTGCGGTGGCCCTGACCCTTGACGCGGTGATAGGCCATGGCGATCTTCAGCGCCGTGTCGATGGCTTCCGAGCCCGAGTTGGCGAAGAAGATGTGGTTCATGGGCTCGGGCGTGATACGGGCGACGCGCTGCGCCAAGTCGAAGGCGCCGGGGTGGCCCAACTGGAACGGCGGGGTGTAGTCGTTTTCCAGCAGCTGCTCGTACACCGCCTGGGCGATTTCCTTGCGCCCGTGACCGAGCGGGCAGCAGAACAGGCCCGACGAGCCGTCCAGGATCTTGCCGCCCTTGTGGTCGTAATAGTGCAGGCCCTCGCCGCGCACGACGATGCGCGGGCTTTTCTTGAAATCCCGGTTGCCGGTGAAGGGCATCCAGTTCTCTTCAAGGGAATTGGTGTTGTATTCCATGGTCGATCCTCCTCGGGGGCGCGGCAGGACGGATCCTGACGGCAGAATTTCCGCGCGGCCGTGGGAAATGCGGGGCCGCCGGGGTTGTCAGTTGATTGGCCTGATCGTAATCTGCGCTTCTGGCACCACGTTAGAGCCAGACCGGGTTATTCCCTGGACCACTTTTCGCACTTGTGCAGACCAACGGAGCGACATGCGCGACGGCATATTTCACCTGGACCGGCGGCCCAACATCTCGATCCAGGGCCAGATTCGCGAGATGCTGGTTTCGGCCATCCTCGGCCGCCAGCTGCCGGCCGGCGACCCCCTTCCGTCGTCACGCAAACTGGCGAAAAGTCTGGGCGTATCGCGCAACACGGTGGTCCTGGCCTATCAGGGGCTGGTCGACGACGGCTACCTTGAATCCCGCGAACGATCCGGCTTCTACGTCACCGACGACATCATGGAAGGCCGCGCCGACGAACCCGCCGCGCCGCCGCCCGCGCCGGACCCGCGGCCCAGCAACGGTCCCGATTGGGCCGCACGGTTTCAGGTCCATCCGTCCGATCAGACCAATATCGAAAAGCCGGGCAACTGGCTGACCTACCCCTACCCCTTCATCTACGGCCAGGTGGACCAGTCCCTGTTTCCCATCGCGCAGTGGCGGGAATGCTCGCGCCAGGCGCTCGGCCGCAAGGGCATGGACGTGTGGACCGGCGACGCGCTCGCCGCCGACGACCCCATGTTAATCGAACAGATCCAGACGCGCCTGTTGCCGCGCCGGGGTATTCTGGCCCGCGACGATGAAATTCTGGTGACCCTGGGTGCGCAGAACGCGCTCTATATCCTGGCCGCCCTTTTGGTCCGCAAGGACACCTGCGTCGCCATCGAAGACCCGGGCTATCCCGACGTGCGCAACATCTTCGGGCTGAAGACGGACCGCATCCTGCCGATCCCGGTGGACGCCCACGGCCTGCCCGTGAACCAGAAACTCGACGACGCCGACATCGTGTTCGTCACACCGTCCCATCAGGCGCCGACCACGGTGACCATGCCCAAGACCCGGCGGCAGGATCTGCTCGCCCGTGCCGGAGAAAAGGACTTCGTGATCATCGAGGACGATTACGAATGGGAAACCAATTACGTGTCCGAACCGACCCCGGCCCTGAAATCCATGGATACGGCCGGGCGGGTAATCTATGTGGGGTCGCTGTCGAAGACCCTGTTCCCCGGCCTGCGCCTGGGCTATCTGGTCGGCCCGGCGCCGCTGATCAAGGAAGCCCGCGCCCTGCGCCGCCTGATGCTGCGCCATGCGCCCAACAACAACCAGCGCACGGCGGCATTGTTCCTTGCCCTCGGCCATCACGACAGCCTGGTCCACAAGCTGCAGAAGGCCTACCGGGAACGCTGGAAGATCATGGGCCGGGCCTTGGCCGACCACCTGCCCGGCTGGTCCAAGGCGCCGACCTTCGGCGGCACCAGCTATTGGGTCAGCGGGCCGGACGGCTTCGATGCCGGGAAGCTGGCCGACCGGGCGCTCGACGACGGCGTCATCATCGAGCCGGGCCGCGTCAACTTCGCGGCCAAGAACGCCGCCCGCAACCATTTCCGCCTGGGCTTCTCGTCCATTGCGGCGGAACGGATCGAGCCGGGCATCCGCCTGCTCGCCGACATCGTCAAGCGCGACATCTGAACCTGATCCGGATCAAGTTGCCCCCCCGGTCCGCAGTGGTAACATCGACGTCCTGAACAAGCCGGGAGGGTTATCATGCGCATCGGCGTACCCAAGGAAATCAAGGTTCACGAATATCGGGTCGGCATGACGCCCGCCAGTGTCGCCGAAGCCGTACACCAAGGCCATAGCGTGCTGGTCGAGACGGGTGCCGGCAAGGGCATCGGCGCCACGGACGAGGCCTATGTCCGGGCAGGGGCCGAGATCGAACCCGATGCCGCCACCGTGTTCGCCCGGGCGGACTTGATCGTCAAGGTCAAGGAGCCCCAGGCCGAGGAACGCCGGATGCTGCGCGAGGGACAGGTTCTGTTCACCTACCTGCACCTGGCCCCCGACCCCGAACAGACGCGCGACCTGCTGGACACGGGCGTCACCGCCATCGCCTATGAAACCGTGACCGACGCCGGGGGTGGCCTGCCCCTGCTGCGCCCCATGTCCCAGGTCGCCGGCCGCATGGCCGTGCAGGCGGGCGCGCACTGCCTGGAAAAGGAAGCCGGCGGGCGCGGTATCCTGCTGTCGGGCGTGCCCGGCGTGGCCCCCGCCAAGATCGTCGTCATCGGCGGCGGCACGGTCGGCGCCAACGCCGCCGTGGTGGCCTTGGGCATGGGGGCGGACGTGACGGTGCTGGACACCGACGTGGCCACCCTGCGCCGCCTGGAACACCGCATGGGCCTGGGCCTGAAGACCGTCTATTCCAACCGCCACACCCTGGAGGAACATGTCACCGCCGCCGATCTGGTGATCGGTGCCGTGCTGTTGCCGGGCGCCGAGGCCCCCAAACTGGTGACCCGCGGCATGGTCATGGTCATGAAGTCCGGGGCGGCCATCGTCGACGTCGCCATCGACCAGGGCGGCTGCTGCGAGACGTCACGCCCGACCACGCATGCGGCGCCGACCTTCGTGGTCGACGAGGTGGTCCACTACTGCGTCGCCAACATGCCTGGGGCGGTCGCCCATACCTCGGCCTATGCGCTCAACAACGCGACCCTGCCCTTCATCCTGGCCCTCGCGGGCAAGGGTGCGGAGAAGGCGCTCGCCGACGACCCGCACCTGCTGGCGGGCCTCAACGTCCATAAGGGCAAGCTGACCTACCGGGCCGTGGCCGAGGCCCAGGGCCTGGCGTTCGAGGACCCGCGCGCCGCCCTGGGGGCCTAGAACGGCGGAAAATCGTATGAAAATCCCAAAACTGGGACGATATCACGTCATTAACCGGTTTCTGGCCGGACCAAAAGGCGGGAACTGGCCCTATCCCCTGGACCAGGGAACGCCTACCTAAACCGGCATGGCATGCGGTAATGTCCGCCGCGCCGATGAGGGGCCGATAATGGGCCCGGCGCCGCGCGCCAACCGCGTCAAGGGTGCTATAACGTACGGAACAACATTCCATGCCGGCCCCAAGCGGCGGTCGGCCAAACTGCTTACGGGAGGATCCCAAGCATGACCAAGATGAACACGGAAGAGGCCTTCGTTAAGGTCCTCCAGATGCACGGCATCGAACATGCCTTCGGCATCATCGGCTCGGCCATGATGCCGATTTCGGACCTGTTCCCCAAGGCGGGGATCACCTTCTGGGACTGCGCCCATGAATGCAACGCCGGCATGATGGCCGACGGCTTCACGCGCTCAAGCGGCAAGATGGCCATGTGCGTGGCCCAGAACGGCCCCGGCATCACCAACTTCGTGACGCCCGTCAAGACCGCCTATTGGAACCACACGCCGATGCTGCTGGTCACGCCGCAGGCGGCCAACAAGACCATCGGCCAGGGCGGTTTCCAGGAAATCCCGCAAATGGCCCTGTTCGAAGACATGGTCTGCTACCAGGAAGAAGTCCGCGACCCGACCCGTATCGCCGAGGTCCTGAACCGCGTGATCACCGAGGCCTGGCGCGGTTCCGGCCCGGCGCAGATCAACGTGCCGCGCGATTTCTGGACCCAGATCATCGACATCGACCTGCCCCAGGTCATCGAACTGGAGCGCCCGTCGGGCGGCAAGCAGGCCATCGCCGACGCCGCCAAGATGCTGTCGGGCGCCAAGTTCCCGGTCATCCTGAATGGTGCCGGCGTGGTGCTGTCGGGCGGCATCGAGGCCTCGAAGGCCCTGGCCGAACGCCTGTCCGCCCCGGTGTGCTGCGGCTATCAGCACAACGACGCCTTCCCGGGCTCGCACCCGCTGTTCGCCGGGCCCCTGGGCTACAACGGTTCCAAGGCCGGCATGGAGCTGATCTCCAAGGCCGATGTGGTGCTGGCCTTGGGCACGCGGCTCAATCCGTTCTCGACCCTGCCCGGCTACGGCATGGATTACTGGCCGAAGAACGCCAAGATCATCCAGGTCGACATCAAGGCCGAACGCATCGGCCTGACCAAGAAGGTCGACGTCGCCATCCAGGGCGACGCCAAGCAGGTCGCCGAACAGATCCTGGCCGGGCTTGCCCCGACCGCCGGCGACGCCGGGCGCAAGGAGCGCGAGGACCTGATCTCGACCACCAAGTCGCGCTGGCTGCAGACCCTGTCGTCCATGGACCACGAAGACGACGATCCGGGCACGACCTGGAACGAACGCGCGCGCAACAAGCACCCGGAACGGATGAGCCCGCGCATGGCGTGGCGCGCCATTCAGGCGGCGCTGCCCCGCGACGCCATCATCTCGTCCGATATCGGCAACAACTGCGCCATCGGCAACGCCTATCCGACCTTCGAACAGGGCCGCAAATATCTGGCCCCGGGCCTGTTCGGGCCCTGCGGCTACGGGTTCCCGTCGATCATGGGTGCGAAGATCGCCTGCCCGGACACCCCCGTCGTGGGCTTCGCCGGTGACGGCGCCTTCGGCATCTCCGCCAACGAGATGACCGCCGTCGGCCGCGACGAATGGCCGGCCATCACCATGGTCATCTTCCGCAACTACCAGTGGGGTGCGGAAAAGCGCAACACGACGCTGTGGTATCAGGACAACTTCGTCGGCACCGAACTGGACCTCGACGTCCAGTACGCCAAGATCGCCGAGGCCTGCGGCCTCAAGGGCGTGCAGGTCACGACCATGCAGGAACTGACCGAGGCCCTGGACGCCGCCGTCAAGGCGCAGATGGACAACAAGACCACGACCTTCATCGAGGTCATCCTGAACCAGGAACTGGGCGAACCGTTCCGCCGCGACGCCATGAAGGCGCCGGTCGAGGTCGCGGGGATCAATCCCGGCGACATGCGCCCGCAGAAAGGGGCCTAAGCGCCCTTGCAAGAGGCCGGGAGGCTGCGGCAACCACCGCCCGTCTCCCGGCCCTCCCCTTTTTCCCGGGCGCCCCTTTCTTGCGGGCGCCCCTTTTTTTGGGTGTATGCTGAACCATGCTGAGCACCGCACCGTTCGAAGTTCCCCAATACCTGCTTGACCGCGCCCGCGGCCTGGACCGCGTGCCCATGGCCGTGGCCGGGGCCGATAACATGGTGGTCATGGAAAGTGTCCGGCAGGCCGCCGAGGCGGGGCTGATCGACCCGGTCCTGGTCGGCGACGCGGGCGCGATCCGGCGTCTGGCGCGCGACGCCGGCTGGGACATCTCCGGCTACCGTCTGGTCGACACAGGAGAAACGAACGAAGCCGCCGCCGCCCGCGCCGCCGTCGCCCTCGCCCGTGGCGGTGAGGTCGACGCCCTGATGAAGGGGCACGTCCACACCGATGCCCTGATGGCCGCCGTGGTCAACCGCGAGGCCGGCCTGCGCGCGGGCCGCCGCCTCAGCCATGTGTTCCACATGACCGTGCCGGGCTCGGACCGGGTGCTGATGATCACCGACGGTGCGGTCAACGTGGCGCCCGACGAAGGCACCCTGATCGACATCACCAACAACGCGGTCGGCCTCTGCCACGCGCTCGGCAATGCGGAGCCCAGGGTCGCCATCCTGTCGGGCACGGAAAGCGCGATCCCCGCCATGCCGTCGAGCATGCAGGCCAAGGCGATCGTCGCCCGCGCCCGCGCAGGCGAGGTGATGGGTGCCGTCGTCGACGGACCTTTCGCCTTCGACAACGCCATATCGCCCGAGGCGGCGAAGCTGAAAGGCATCGACAGCCCCGTCGCCGGTAACGCCGACATCCTGGTCGTGCCCAACATCGAAACGGGCAACGGGCTGTTCAAGATGATGGTCTATTTCATGAGCGGCCTGGCCGCCGGCGTCGTGCTGGGGGCCAAGGTACCGATCGTGCTGACGTCGCGCGCCGACCCGCCGGAAGCCCGCTTCGCCGCCACCGCCATCGCCGCCATCGCGGCCGCCCGGAGGGACTAGAGCCTATCATCTTAATACGGAATCGCTGAGACGGCGGAGGACGTGCTCTGGCCAGGAAGGCGGCGCGCAGCGATGCGGTGTCATCGGAAGCGCCGTCTGACGCCGCCAGAGCGCGTCATCCGCCGCCTGCGGTCGGTTGTCCGGGCTTCCGGCGTCGTCGAGGCCGCTCGCCGATGCCCCGCATCGCCGTCACGGCCTCTCCTATCCGGAAACCCGGACAACCGATCTCAGCCGCTTCCGTATTAAGATGATAGGCTCTAGCGGTCCAGGTTGAGCCGCCGCACCATGGCTTCCGGCGCCTGTGAGCATTCGTGGCGGGCAAAGACGTTCCGGCTCGCATCGCGGATCAGGATCACGCGCGTGATCAACGGCCTGCCCAGTTCTCGGTTGATCTTGCCCCGCAGGGAGCCGGCCATTCTGTCGAGATCGAAATCGTCGAAATTCGATCCGGCGTTGGCCGCGTCGGACAGGGCGATGTTGACCAGATGATAGATTACGGGGGCGATGTCGCAGATGTCCTCGATCGTCTCCTGGTCGGCCGTCACGACGACCGGCAGCACGGACGCCGCCAGCCCCCGCGCCGGAATGAAGGGCCGGGGAATGTTGACGTGCCGGAACACGATGGCGGGCGGCGGCCTGTCCTCGTCCCGGGGGGCGGTTCGCCGCTGCGTCGGCATGGCGGCGGCGATGCCGGACATGGCGCCGGGCTTGGCTGCGGGCGCGGCCTTATGGGCGGTGTCCACGGGCGCGCCCACCGGGGGAATGACCACCACGCCGTCGGGAACCGGCGGGGCCTCGGGCATCTCCGTATTCGGGGCGTTCCCTGCGGTTTCCGTACTCAGGTCGTTCAGGGCGACGAACAGGTAGCCCGCGAGCGCCAGCATGGCGACCGTCGCGCCGATCAGGTACTTGGGGTCCTTAAACGCCAGATAGGCCAGGCGCTTCACCCCGCTGCCGGCTTCCTTGGCGCGGCGGTCGGCGGCATCGGCATGCTTGCGGGCGAGGAATTCCTGCGCCTTGCGGGTGCGCAGATCCTTGATGGAGCGCAGCAGGGCGACGGCGTCTTCCGTCGGCGTGGCACCGCCGGCGTTGGCGAACATGCGCTCGATCTCGCCCTCGACCCGGGTGATTTCCAGCTCGTCGCCCTTGCGGGTGAACAGCTGCCGGGTCACGGCCTCCAGACAACTTTTCAGCGCCGCCGCATTGGGCGCGCGGCGATCACGGCGATCAGGCCCTCGTTCGGGTCCTCGAACACCTTCTCCCAATCGGTCACGCCCGACGGCGTTTGCGGAAACGCGGGCTTGCTCATATTCGATCCATGCCCTGTCGCGCGGCAAAGGGATGTGCCCGCCATCACAATATATATAAAAAAATGCAGATAAATTTCCCACTAAAGGTGGGAAACAGTGCGCCTAGCGCAGCGGCGTGATGGTCGGCGTCGGTGGCTCGACCTCGGGCTCGCCCAGGATTTTCGCCACGTCCTGCTTCATCAGGATGCGCGACCAGGTACGGATGTCGTGAATCTCGGCCGCCGGAACGATCCAGTCGGCGGGGTCCTCCACCGGCGGCGGGACCAGGCGGAAGGTCTTGCCCCGGCTCCCCGCCTCCTCGACGGGAATGAGTTTTCCGTCCCGGGCCCGTTCCGCCCCCGCCTTGCCGCGTAGGCAGGCCTCAAGCAGGCCGTCGTCCGTATCCGCGTGCAGGTCGAGCCAGGCGAAGGCGTGCTTGGCGGCGTAGCGGGTCATCTCCCCATGGCGGCCCATTTCCCGGCGCAGGTTTGCGAAGGCGCCGTCGGCCCAGATCAGCTGTTCCTTGGCGCTGTCGTCGCGGCAGCGGCGCAGCTGACGGATCTGGCGTTCGCGGGCGGCGATGTACCAATAGGCGGCCTTCAGCGCGTCGCCGCCCTCTTCCAGCTTGCGCGCCGAGGCGTATAGCCACAGCGGCGGGAAGTAATGGGCTTGCGGTTCGAACCAGCGGCGGTAATCGTCGATCAGATTGTCCGGGACCTGGGCGATCGACTGTTCGCCCTCGGACCATTGACCCGTCTCCCGCGCCTTGTCGATCTGGAAGGTATAGACGTCGAGCGGATCGGCGGCCGCCTTGGCGGACGGATCGGTCACGCGCCGCGCTTCCGTCAGCTGCAGGCAGCCGGCGAGAACGACCACGGCGGCGCCGAGCGCCACGACGGAGCGAATCCGAATCATGGCGGAATCCTAGGGGGTTGTCCCAGACTTGTCACGGCCTAGGCATTGCCTGCGGTGATCTGAATCAATGTCCCGCCCCCCCGCGCACATTAAATTTCGAACACCGCGGGGCGGCCTGTCCCGCAAAGCTTGGGAGGAATATCCATGGACGGCGACAAAAAATCTTCAGGCACCGTGTACGAGGAACCGGGCTGCGCCTACTGCCCGCCCAGCGTGCAGGCCTGCCGGCAGGGCGAAAGCGACAGCCGTGGCCCCGGGTTCTGCCCGTCCAAGGTCTGCCCCGATACCATCAGGGAGGCCGTCGGCCATTATCAGGACCCGACCATCCTGAAGGTCGCCCAGGTCTCGGCCCGGATCGAGGCCGAAGGCTACTGCAAATGGACGCGGGTCGAGGAGATCGTCCAGTTCGCCAAGCAGATGAGCTTCACCAAGATCGGCATCGCCAGCTGCATCAGCTTCCTGGAACAGGCCAAGGTTCTGAGCGGCGTTCTGGAAAGCCACGGGCTCGAGGTCGTCTCGACCGCCTGCAAGCACGGCGGCGTGCCGAAGGAGGACATCGGCCTGCGCGACGACGAGAAAATCCGCCCGGGCCAGCACGAAAGCATGTGCAACCCGGTGTCGCAGGCCCAGGTGCTGAACGCGGCCGGCTGCGAGTTCAACATCGTGCTGGGCCTCTGCGTCGGTCACGACAGCCTGTTCTTCAAATACTCGGACGGCCTGGCGACGACCCTGGTCGCCAAGGACCGGGTGCTGGCCCACAACCCCATCGGCGCGCTGAACCTGGCGGACACCTACTATTCCCGCATCTGGGGCCCGGACAAACCGGCCAAGACGCCGAACAAGCCGAAGGCGGCTGCCAAACCGGCGACGGAATAGCCTACTCCGCCGCCGTCTCGTCCAACAGCGTCTCCCCTGGTTTCACGCGGGTGAACTTCACCGGCTCGGTGGTGATCCCGATTTGGCCGTGGCCGTCGAGGGTCACGCGGGTGAAGCGGGAGTTTTCGACATCCCGCACCTCGGGATAATCGGCGCGGTAGTGCGCCCCCCGGGAATCATCGCGCGCCGTGGCCGCCGCGGTGATCGCCTTGGACACCAGGATCAGGTTCTTCAGGTTTAGCCAGTCGTGCCAGGTGAGGTTATAGGCGAGGTCCGTGCCGGTGACGCCGGTGGCGTCCAGGTCATGCTCGAGAACATCAAGCCCCTGTTCGGCCCGCTTGAGGCTTTCCAGGTCGCGGATGATCCCGGCGTCTTCCCACATCAGGTCGTAGAGCCGCTTGCGGATGCCGTCGATGTCGCCCTTGGCCTGAGTCAGGGGGCGGCCGGCGCGCATCACCGCGTCTTCCAGGGCGGACGGGTCCGGGTCGGCAAGCCGGCCGTGGTCCGGCGTCCACTGGGCGATGGTGTCGCCCGCGATGCCGCCGAACACGGTGGAATTGGCGACGCCGTTACCACCTAACCGATTTGCGCCGTGCACGCCGCCCGTATCCTCGCCGGCGGCGAACAGGCCGGGGATGGCGGTCGAGCAATCGGCCGCGAACTCGGCCCCGCCCATCATGTAATGGGCCGTGGGCACGACCTCGACCAGCCCGGCGGCGAGGTCGAAGCCGCAATCGGCGCAGCGTTCGACCATGCCCTTGAAGTTCTTCCTCACCTGGGCCGTGTCCAGATGCTTCATGGTGATGTAGAGCCCGCCGTTGGCGGCGACGTTGCCGGCGCGCATTTCCGTGAACATGGCGCGGGACACGATGTCGCGGGTCGCGCGCTCGTTGCGCTCATCATACTTATGCATGAAGCGCTGTTCGTCGCCGCCCAGCAGGTAGCCGCCGAAACCGCGCAGGCCTTCCTCGATGATCGTGCCGGTCATGCGGGTGTCCGACCCGGCGATCAGGCCCGTGGGGTGGAACTGCACCATTTCCATGTCGCGCATGCCCAGGCCCGCGCGCAGGGCCATGGCCATGCCGTCGCAGGATTTGTCGCCCGAGGGCGTGTGGTACTTGTACATGGTCGGCCCGCCGCCGGTCGCCAGCAGCACGGCCTTGGCCTGGACGAAGCGGAACTGGCCCGTCCGCATGTCGATGAACAGCACACCGGAGATGCGCGATCCGTCCGCCGACTTGATCAGTTCGATGGCGCGGTGGTCTTCCAGCTTGTCGACGTCGCGGGCCCAGGTCTGTTCCATCAGGCGGTTGATGATCTCGATGCCGGTCAGGTCGCCCTTGTGCACCGTGCGGTCGAAGGTCTGCCCGGCGAAGGCCTTCTGGTGGATGCTGCCGTCCGGGTTGCGGTCGAAATAGCAGCCGAGCTCGTTCTCCAGCTCGCGGATGCGGACCTGGGCCTGGGTCACCAGGGTCCAGGCGAGATCCTGATTGTTGAGCCACTTGCCACCCTCGACCGTGTCCATGAAATGGCGTTCGGCGGAATCACCGGGCGCCAGGGCCACATTGTAGCCGCCCTGCACCATGCGGGTGCAGCCGGTTTTGCCGAGCAGGCCCTTGACAGCCACGGTTACCTTCAGGTGCGGCGCCAGGTCCTTGGCGTGCAGGGCCGCGAACAGCCCGGCCCCGCCGGAGCCCAGAATCAGAACGTCGGTCTGCTGTGTGTCGATATCGGGCTTCACGAGGAAACTCCCATGCTGGCCAGGGCTTCCGCCCGGCGGTCCTCGGCGGTCTTCTTGACGCCGTCGTAGAGCGAGCCGCCGTGGGCGTCCATGGCGACCAGAAGCGGCCCGAAACCCTTGATCTTGAATTCCCACAGGCATTCGGGGTTGAGGTCTTCAAGGTCCACATCCGTGATCTGCTCGATCCAGGTCGTTTCCAGCGCCGCCGTGCCGCCGATGATGGCGAGATACACGCCGCCGAATTCCTTGAACGCGGCGCGGCTGTCCTCGCCCAGGCCGCCCTTGCCGATGACCATGCGCACGCCGTACTGCGCCATCAGCGGGCGCGTGAAGCGTTCCATGCGCTGCGAGGTCGTGGTGCCGATGCAGACCGATTGATAACCGGCCGGGCAGAAGTTCGACTTCGGCACCTTCTTCACGTTGGGCGCCGTGTGGATCACCGCATGGCCGTTCAGGTCGAACCGGGTCGTGCGGCCCTTGTCGAACATGTGGATCTGCGTCGCATCGCGGATACCGTACAGCCAGTCTTCCAGGATCACCGTGTCACCGGCCTTGAGCTCGCGGATCTGTTCTTCGGTGCAGGGCATGTGGATGACGTGTTCAGTCATGATTGCGTGCTCCCTTAAAAACCGATCTCGACGCCGCCGGGCGTGAAGGTCGCCCGGGCGCGGCGCGCCGAATGGCACATGATGTTGACGGCGACCGGGTTCATGGTGATGTGGGTGGCTGCCGTCTCCACGTGGACTGCGAAGGCGGTACTGTCGCCGCCCAGGCCCTGCGGGCCGATGCCCAGCATGTTGACGGCGGCGCTCAGTTCCTTCTCCAGCTTCGCCCCCTCCGGGTCGTCGCAGACGCTGCCGAGCGGCCGCGCCCCCGCCTTCTTGGCCAGCTTGGTGCAGAGGTCGGACGTACCGCCGACGCCGACGCCGACGATGGTCGGCGGGCAAACACGCCCGCCCACTTCCATCACCTTGTCGACGACGAAGGTCTTGATCCCGGCCACACCCTCGGCCGGGATGCACATCTTCAGGAAACTGCCGTTCTCCGACCCGGACCCCTTGGGAATCATCTCCATCTCGAAGAAATCGTCCTTGTCGGAAAAATCGATGGTGATGACCGGCACCTTGATGCCACAGGAGGTCTGTTCGTTGACGCGGGTGATCGGGTGGACGACGGAGGAGCGCAGGGGATGTTCGGTCGTCGCGCGCTCACACCCTTTTCGAATGGCCTCCTTCAAGGCGTGGCCGTCGACCTCGACCCCGCGCCCGATCAGGATGTTGTAGATGGGAATCCCTGTGTCCTGGCACAAAAGGTTGGTGGTGTCCTCGGCCACGTCGATGTTCTTGATCATGGTCGCCAGGATCGACTTGGCGGTCGGGTCCGTTTCCGTCGCATCCAGGCGCCGGAAGCCGTCCTTGATGTCCGGCGGCAGGATTTTCAGCGCCTGGATATACAGGTGTTTGGCCGTTTCCTCGACGGCGGCGAGATCGAGTTTCATCTTGGTCGTCTCCTAGACAATCAACGTCACCCCGGCAACGCCCAGGATGGCCAGGACGATGCGCCGGAAGCGTTCTTCGTTCAAACGGGTGTAGCAGCCGATGCCGATCAGCCCGCCCAGGGCCATGGCCGGCATGGCCCACAGATAGTTCTGCGCCAACCCGGGCGTGATCAGGCCCGCATAGGCCATGGCGGCCAGCGACAGGCTGTGCATGATCAGGATAAAGGGCTGGGTCACGCCGCGGGCCTGATCGCGGGGCCAGCCGCGCAGGCCGCTCCACACCGCGGGCACGATGCCGGACAGCCCCGCCATGCCGCCCAACACGCCGCCGATGCCGCCCGCCGCCGCGTCCAGCCCGCGCCCGCCCCGGGTGATGGTCGGCGGATGCGCGAAGACCAGCAGCCCGCCGCCGTAAAGCACCAGCAAGGCCCCCACGGCAAGCTTGAACGGTTCCGGCGGCAGGTGCTGCAACAGCCAGGTGCCCAAGGGCACGCCGATCACGCCGAGCGCCAGGAACGGCAGCAGACGCGAGAAATCCAGCCGGCGGCGCAGACGCAGCAGCAGGAACACATGCAGGGTGATGCCGGTGACGACGATCAGCGGCGCGGCCTCGACCGGCGGCAGAACGTGCAGCCAGAATGCCGCCGACACCAGGGCGTCGCCGAAGCCCGACGCCCCCGCGACGAAAGCCGCGAGGAAGGCGCCGAGAACGACGATCATATGGGGCGACAGTTCGGCCATGGTGGTGACGATTACCCCGCGTTCAACAGGAACAACAGCCCCGCCGCGAGCGACAGCCCGCCGGTGATCGCGACCACGGATTTCTGCCAGTCGCGCCAGGCGAGGAATTCGATGGCGAGGATGCGCAGCCCGCCGGTCATATGCGCGGCCAAGAGGATCACCAGTCCCGTTTCCAGCAGCTTCACCACGGGTGCTTCGGTCCAGCTGAGAAACATGTCGAGGGTCGCCGATTGTTCGACGGCGAGGGCCAGGACGTAGAAATGGGCCGGCAGGAACAGCAGCAGCGCCAGGCCGGAAATCCGGTGCAGGACGAAGGCCCAGTAGTTGGCGTGGTTGCGATGCGTCTTCATGGTGTTAGGCCCCCAACCCGTAAAGCCCGATCACGGCGCGAAAGCCCATGACCAGAATCAAGGCGCAGACGCCGGCCATGATCCAATGGGTCGCGCGGCGGCCGAGGGCCGTGTATTCGCGCAGGATGTTGCGCAGCCCCGTCGGCGCGTGCAGCGCCACGGCGACCACGAACACGGAATAGAACGCAAGCCAGGGCACGCTGCCGCCGACCCGGGCGACGATTTCCTTGGACGTCACCCCGCCCTGCACGGCGATGACGATGACGGCCAGATGCACGATCACGCAAAGGGCGAGCACGGCGGCGGAGGCCCGCTGCACCAGCCATTCCAGGGTTTCGGCGCGTTCGGGAGTCATCGATCAGATCTCCCCCTTCAACGCCGCCTTGACCGTCGCCCGCTTGAGCCCGGCGATGGAGGCCGTCGGGTTGAGATGCTTGGGACAGAGCTCGAAGCAGCTTTGATGGGAATGGCAGGCCTGGCAGCCGCCGGCCCCGGCGATCGCCTTGAGGCGTTCTTTCTGGCCGCCGTCGCGCGCGTCGTTGACCAGGGTCCAGGCCCGGTTGAGGGCCGCCGGGCCGAGGTAGTCGCCCAGCCAGGCCACCGTATCGCAGGCCGAATAACAGACCCCGCAGTTGATGCATTCGATCCCCGCGGTGGCTTCCTTGCGCTTGGGATCGCTGGGCGAGACCTGGGCGAAGTCGTCATGACGGGTCGCCGTCGGCACGAAATGGGCCTTGGCCTTGGTCCATTTTTCGAAGAACTCGGTCATGTCGACGGCGAGGTCGCGGATCACCGGCATGTTCTTCAAGGGCTGAATGCGCAGGGTGCCTTCATCGGCGACCTTGTCGACATGGGTGCGGCAGGTCCAACGCGGCTTGCCGTTCACGGTCATGGCGCAGGACCCGCAGACCCCGACCCGGCAGGCGAAGCGGTAGCTGAGGCCTGGGTCCAGGTTGCGCTGCACATAGGTGACGATGTCGAGCACGGTCTGACTGGCCATGCGCGGCACCTCGAAGGTGTCGAACCGGCCGTCCTCGCGGCCGCGCCAGATTTCCACGGTAAGGGTGTCGTTGCTCATATGTGTTCCATCCGTATGGCCATCCCTATGGGTCTTCCTATTCGTGTTTCTCGCCGAGAACCAGGCGCGGGCCGCCCGGGGGGAACCAGGCGGTCTGATAGCTGATGGGCCGGTCGCGGTGCGCGAAGCCTTCCATGTGATAGGCCAGGCCCGCCACGCCCGGCGTCAGGCCGAGGGCCGCCGTGACCGTTTCCGGCAGAGGGCCGCAGGCGGCCATCTCGCGCACCCGTTCCGTGGCGACCCCGAACCGGTCGGCCAGGAAGGCGCGGATGTTGACGTTCTCCAGGTCCTTGGGCCGGACCTTCAGCAGGCCCGGCACGCGGGATTCGGGCAGGTACAGTTCGCTGATCCCCGTATGGGCATGATCCACGTCGATGCGCCGGGTCACGACGATCAGATCCTTGGTGCCCAGAAAGTCGCGCCACGGCCCGGGGCGGCGCACGGTGTCGATGGCGCCGACCTGGGTATAGACCGGCAGCAGCGAACGCCCGTCGTCGGCGAGAAAGCGGAAATGCCAGAGATCCTTGGGCGCCATCGCCGGCTCGGCGACGAAGGTGCCGTGGCCGTGGCGGCGGACCAGCAGGCCCCGTTCGGCGAGATTGTTGAGCGCGCGCTGGATGGTGCCCAGGCTGGCCGGCAGCAGCCGCGCCAGTTCGCTTTCCGGCGGCAGTTTCTCGCCGGTCTTCAACCGCCCCTGCAGGATCGCGCGGGCGATGGCGTCGGACAGTTGCAGGTACTTGGGCAGGCGCGGCATGCTTGAATGCACGCCGTCCTCAAGCACCGTCACCAAGGCGGAAAAAACCATGGATGCGTTCCCTGATATGGCCGATTCGTTGCGGCCTTTCCTTGATTCCTACACCCGGAGACCGGAAATCTTCAAGTCCTATATAGCTATATAGGTATTCAGCACACCGAATCAGCTGATCGACAGGGCTATGAGGCAGCCGAAGGCATTTTCGCCGGAAACGTAAACGCGCCCACCGACACGCCGGAATGCCACACCGTTTTCCCGCCACAGGGCCTCGACCACATCCAGATCATCGACGGCGACACGGAACCCGGCGAACCGCGCTTCGCCCTCCGGCACCGTCGGGGGCCGTGCCCCGGGGTAGGTCTCGGCGAAGGCCTCGGGCTCCAGAACGCAAAATCCGGCCCCGTCCAAGCCTGTGCAGATGCCGCCGTTGATGGGCACCACCGCCCCGAACAGGCGTTTGAACAGGCCGATATGCGCTTCCGGATTTTCCGCGACCATCTGCACTTCGACAATGCGCCGCGCCCCATTGGCATGGGTCTGGTACTGGGGTTTCCAGAAGATTTCTCCCGGATGGCGATGGTCGCAGGTGAAGAAGGGGGCGCGCGGCAGGGCGGGATCGGTCAGGAAGGTCAGACGGAAATCCAGTTTCACCTCGCTGCCGTCGGGCTGACGCGCCTTGCGCCCGAAGGCGAAGGGAGCATGCAGCTTGAATCCCGCCCGCTCGAACCGGGCCCGGTCGATCTCCCACCCATCCGACGTCAGGGCCAACATGGACATGCCGCCGCCCTGATTGTCCGCCGACGCCAGAAAATCCCGGTTATAGGCGCCGAAGGAAAAATCGCCCGGTGCGGCTTCCGGCACCTCTTCCGGCTTGGTCACGGCAAGAAGCTCGATGAAACATCCCTGCAACTGGGCCAGCCGGTTGCCCGTGCCGAAGGGGTGCTGCGCCTGGGGCGTCAGCGTGAAGCCGAGCCGTTCGTAGAATTCCGCAAGCGCCGCGAGGTCGCGGGCGGCCAGAACGACGTGATCGATGCCTGTCATGAGTGCCCTGTCATGGAACGAGGTAAATGGGCGACGACCAGATGACGTGGCCGTCCTCCAGCGTGATGCGCACGTAAAGGGCGTTGTCGCGGTCGGGGTTGAGGGGAATCTTGCGCTCCAGCCTGAGCCGCTTATGAGGGTTTTCCTCGGGAATTCGGTAGATCCGCACGCGCCGGCCGAGGCCGCCGGCCTCCAGGCGAATATCCTCGCGCCCGATGTCCTGCACGGCGATGGTTTTCTTGACCAGGGGCGTGTCGATGCGGAGCCAGCCCATCACCATGTCGTCCAGCCAGGCGTCGAAGCCGATGAAGCCGCCCGTGGTCAGGGACGACCATTCGACGCGCTGCGGGCTGACCAGATCCAGGCGCTTTTCGATGTTGTACCAGTTGATCGGCGCGATGCGCGTGAAGGCGTTGCCCGACAGTTCGGCGAACCCGTCCCACACGGTTTCCCGGCCGCGGCCGCGGTATTCGGAGCCTTCCCAGATGACCCGGATACGCCGGCCCATATCCTCGGCCTCCGACGGCCGCCAGGTTTCCAGCAGGCGCAGGCCGTCGCGGATGTCGATCCGCTCGATCGGCGCGGCGGCATGGATGTCGATCTCGAAGGTGGCGCTGTCGGCGCCGGTCCTGAGGATATCGCCCATGACGGCCTCGGTGACCTGTTCGTCGGGCGGCCCGCCCAGGGCCGGGTCGTCGTCGAAGCGGTCGGCGGGGGCGACCAGCGTCACCTTTGTGGAAAGAACCGCCCGACAGCCCGTGGTGCAGTAATGGTGGCGGCGTTTCAAGGCCGTCATCAGGTCCCGGCGGGTCAGGTCGCCCGCGAACAGGCAGGTCAGCCCGCCATAGGCGCCGAACCGCGTGGCCCCGGGGTGCGACGCGCCGGGCCGCCCCTTGTGCCCGTCCGAGGTCGCGAGGATGCCCGTGCGGTAGCCCATTTCGAAGGCGTCCTCGACCAGCCATTCGAAGGTACCCCAGGCGGAATGGACCTCGACCGAGCGTTCCAATTTACGGTCGTGGCCGCGCCGGATATCGGCGTAACGCCCGCCGACATGGGCGAACACCATGACGTCTTCGTCTTTGAGCCGGTCGAACAGGTCCTCGACGCTGTTGGCGTCCTGGTCCAGGTCGCTGGTGTCCGCGACCAGGGCGTGGGACGAGCGGTAGATGGGCCGCCCTTCCTCGGCATAGAGAATGTTGCGGTCGCCGCCCAGGCAGGTATTGGCCGACCATTCATAGCCGGGAATGACGATGAATCGGGATTCCTGCGTGAACTCGCGGCTGAGGCTGTTCAGTTCGTCCCAAAAGTCGGACGTGATCTGGAAATCGTTGCCCTGGTGCACCGTGGCGTCGAGGAACGCCTTGTCGCGGGCGAAGGTGAAATAGGAGCGTGCATTGTTGGTGCCGATGGTTTCCTGGGACTGGCCGTGCAGGTCGGCCCAGAAGCTGACGCCGCTGGACTTGGCCACCACGCGCAGCGGGTTGGACCGCGCCGCCACGTTGCCGTCCATGTCGATCAGGTCGATGCGCAGGTCGCCCTCTTCCTCGGCGCGCAGGCCGTCGATCTGCACCGAGGCCTGGCCGGGATAGAACGAGATTTCATCCGGCAGGTTTTCGACCGGCCGGGTCGAGGTGACGCGGAAGGTATCCTCGCACTTGGCCGACGGATTGCCCCAGCGGTCCTCGCCCTTGAGGCCGAGCAGAAAGGTCTCGCCCACCCGCTTCAGGGTCGGCAGCACGGCCTTGTAGAGCACGGGCGGACCGGACACGATCTCGATGGACGGCGTGTCCGGCAGTTCGACGTAGTCGTAGGTCGCGAAGGCATCGACCAGGATGCGGAACTGGAATTCCTTTTCCTGGAAGGTCTGCATGCGCACGCCCGGGCCGCCGAAGCGGCGGTCGCCGATGCGGATGACGATGCGGTCGCCTTCACTGAGAAAGCCGCGCACGACCTTGATGTAGAGCGTCTTGTCCCAGGGCCGGAAGTTGCGCTTGATATCGTATTCCATGTGCAGGACGGCGCCGTTCGACGCCTGGGCCGAGACGTAGTTGGCGCCTTCCGGATCGTCCATCTGCAGCCTGCCCAGGTCCGAGGCGAAGCGGTGCACGATCTTGAGCGAGCCGGAATCGTCGATCCCGAACTTGCCCGCCGTGTAAATGATGAAGAAGGATTGGAAACTGCCCGCCTCCACCGGTCCCAGGGGGGCGATGGAAACGGAGCCCATTTCCTTCGGCAGATAGGTCGAAAGCGGCATGCCCCCAAGTCCCCCGTTGCCTCGATCGGTTCAGGGATCGCTGCAATCCCCGGCACAATCCTCAGTTCGGCTAATATTCATCCATAGGGATGAAAGAGGCAAGAAGCCCCGCCCCTCAGGCGTCGCCGCCCCCGGGTTCGCCGGGCAGGGTAAATCCCCCGTCCCGCTGATAGACCTTGATGAGCGAGGCGTCGTCCTGGCGGCCCAGGCCCATGTCCTTGGCCTGTTGGTACTGGCGCAGCGCCGTTTCGGAAATCGGCAGGGGGAAGTCCAGTTTTTCACCCTGCGCCAGCACGATGCCCAGATCCTTGATAAAGATGTCCACCGCACTTTTCGGGCTGTAATCGCCGTCCAGCACATGGGGCACGCGGTTTTCGAACATCCAGGAATTGCCCGCCGAGGCGGTGATGACCTCGAACACCGTCTTGGCGTCCAGGCCGCTTTTGATCGCGAGCGCCATGGCCTCCATGGCCGTCGCGATATGCACCCCGGCCAGCAGCTGGTTGACCATCTTCATGGTCGATCCGGGCCCGGGTCCGTCGCCCAGTTCGAACACCTTTTCCGCCACGGCGTCGAGCAACGGGCGGGCCTTGGCGAAGGCCGCCGTTGAACCCGAGGCCATGACCGACAGCTTGCCCGCCGCCGACTTGACCGGCCCGCCGGAAATCGGCGCGTCAAGATAGAGCGCCCCCTTGGCTTCGACCATCTTGGCCAGGGAAACGGCCGTGTCCGGCGGCATGGTGGCGCAGCCGAGAACCACCGCCCCCGGGGCCAAGGCGTCGAGCACCCCATCCGGGCCGGTCAGGACCGCTTCCACCTGCTGGGCGTTGACGACGACCACGGCGACGGCATCCGCCCCCCGGGCCGCGTCGGCCGGGGTTCGGGCGGCCCGGCCGCCGGCGGCGGCGAAGGCGTTGCGCGCGTCCTCGGAGATGTCGCAGCCGGCCGTGTCGATGCCCGCGGCGACCAGGGATTTCGCCATGCCCATGCCCATGGCGCCGAGGCCGATCACCGCCGCGCGGTATGCCGTCATGTCGTGAAGTCCTTGTTGCTTGAATGAGCGGTCAGAGCTTGTCGAGAGCACCCTTGATGCGGGCAATCGTGTCCTTGAGCCCCTGCATCATGCTGTCGGCGTCCTTTTCCAGGGCCGCCAGGTTCTCGCGGCCGGACTTGATCTGGGCGGCCAGTTTGGCGCGCTCGGCGTTCAGCGTGTCGAGGGCGGTCTGGGCGTCGGCCTGTTTGCGGGCCGCTTCCGAAGCCGCTTCCAAGGCCGTCTTGGTTTCCGTGTAAAGGCTCGACAGCTTGGCCTCGAGTTCCTGGGCCTCGGTCCGGCGCTTGTCGATATCGGCCTGGGTCGCCGCCAGCTCTTCCTTCTTCTTCGCGACGGCTTCCGCGATGTCGGCGGATTCCTTCATGAACTTGTCCTGCGCCGCCTTCATGGCGATGCGTTCCTCGGCAACCTGCGCGCGCAGGCGGGACATGTCATCCTGGGCCTGGGACACGTCGGATGCGTAATCGACCGCGGCGACGATGGCCAGACCGGCCACCACGAACAACGCCAGGGCGACCCGTTTCCAGGTCGCCGCCGACCCGTCCATGCCGATGGCGCCGGAGAGCCCGCCCAAGGCGGATTTCTTGGCGGCGCCGTCGGCGGCCGTCTTGGCCGCCGGGTCCGGGGCCGCCGTCGTCTTGCTATCCGCCTTCGGCGCCGGTTTGGCCGCCGGTTTGGCCGTGCTGTTCTTGCCGTTCTGTTCGCTCATGGATTTCGGTCCTCGCAATGGATGTGAAGGCCTCCCGCCCCGATGTAAGGGGCATTATAGAGCACACCGGCCCCAGGGCCAGGGGGCAGGAATGGCCGAAAAGGTACGGTTTTCCAGCCTGCCGGAACGGGATGTCAGCAAGATGGCTGGCGGCACGGGGCGAAACCGCTATGATGGCCGCATCGATACCGCCCACGCCATTCATAAGCACCACCCGCCATGATCGTTTCCCAAATCACCCTGCGCCGCCTGTCGCTGCCCCTGAAGGTGCCTTACAAGCTCGCCTTCGGCGCCGTCACCGCCTTCGACACCATTCTGGTCACCATTCGGGGCGACGGCGGCGAGCACGGCTTCGGCGAGGCGACGATCCTGACCGGCTATACGGCCGAGACCATCGACAGCGCCTGGGCCAAGGTGAGGGAACTGGCCGCCCTGATCAAAGGCAGGGACGCGGGCGCGGCCAAGGATCTGGCGCTTACCCATCTCAAGAAGGCCCCCTTCGCCGTGTCGTCCGTGGTGACCGCCATCGAAATGGCGGAAGGCTGCCCCTTCCTGGACATTTCCAGCGACACCCCGGTACCGCTGCTGGCGATCCTCAGCGCCTCCGACGACGCCGGCATCGCGGCTGAACTGGAGCGCCACCGCCAGGCCGGATACGGCACGGTCAAGGTCAAGGTCGGGTTCGAATGGGAATCCGACGCCAAGCGCCTGAAATTCATCCAGGGCGAGGTCGGACGCATGCCGGCCGGCACCCTGAAACTGCGCATCGACGGCAACCAGGGATTTTCCCAGGCCGACGCGCTGGCCTTCACCCGCATACTCGAACCCGACCATATCGAACTGTTCGAACAGCCCTGCCACATGGACGACTGGGAGGCGGCCAAGGCCGTTTCCGACATCTCATCCGTGCCCATGATGCTGGACGAAAGCATCTACGGCCCGGCCGAGATCGAACGCGCGGCGGAAAGCGGCAGTGCCCGGTTCGTGAAACTGAAGCTGATGAAGGCGGGATCGCTCGCCGCCCTGGCCGAACAGCTGACCCGCATTCGCGAGTTGGGCATGGAGCCGGTGCTGGGCAACGGCGTCGCCGCCGACCCGGGGTGCTGGATGGAAGCCTGCATCGCCCGCACCCACATTTCCAACGCGGGCGAAATGAACGGCTTCCTCAAGCCCCACCAGATTCTGTTCGCCGAGCCCATCCGGGTCGAGCGCGGCGCCATGATCCTGACGCCCAAGGCACCCGCGCTGATCGACGACGCGGCGCTGGACGCGCTGGCGGCGGAAACCGTTCGGGTGGCGGCCTAGGCATGCTGGATATTCTAGGCCAACCGCCGGCGATGCTGGCCCTGCTGGCGCTCGCGATCTTTCTCGGCGGCACCATGAAGGGCATTTCCGGGATCGGGCTGCCGATCATCACCATGTCGATCATCTTCACGTTCGATCTGTTGCCGGCCAAGGACACCATCGCCTTCGTCGTCATGCCGATCCTGATCACCAACCTGTGGCAGGCGATCCGGTCCAGCGGCTGGATAGAGACGCTGAAGGAACACTGGCTGTTGATCGCCGTGTTCCTGCCCTGTCTGTTCCTGGGCTCGCGGATGCTGGCCGGGATGGACACCAAGGGCGTGTTCCTGGCCCTCGGCTGCATCGTCGCGGCCTTTGCCGCATCGAACATGTGGAAGCCGCATCTGGACCCCCTGACGCCGCGCACGCGCCTGTGGGCCGGACCGCTGGCCGGCGTGACCGGCGGCCTGCTGGGCGGCCTGTCCACGGTCTGGGGCCCGCCGATCATCATGTACCTGGTGATGCTGCGGCTGCCCAAGGACGTCTGGGTGCGCTCCGTCGCCTTGGTCTATGTCACCGGCGCCGTGCCGCTGGCCGCGTTCTACTGGTCCAACGGGGTGCTGAACCCGTCGAACGTGTGGCTGTCGACGGCGGCCTGCCTGCCCGGCATGATGGGCATTCTGGTCGGCGAACGCATTCGCACCCGGATCAACGAGGAAGCCTTTCGCCGCGCCATGCTGGTGCTGCTGTTCCTGATCGGGTTGAACCTGATCCGCCGCGCCGTATTCTGACGCCCGCCCCTTTTCGGAGGACATGCCCGTGGACTTCGCCGATCCCAACCTGTGGCTTTCGCTGTTGACGCTGACCGCCCTGGAAATCGTCCTGGGCATCGACAACCTGGTGTTCATTTCCGTGGTCGCCGCCAAGCTGCCGCCGGAGCAGCGGGAGAGGGCGCGCAAGCTGGGGCTGACGGCGGCGCTGGGCATGCGCATCGTGCTGCTGGCCTCCATCGCCTGGATCATCGGCTTGACCGCGCCCGTGTTCACCATCCCGTTCATCGACCATACCGTATCCTGGCGCGACCTGATCCTGCTCACGGGCGGCATCTTCCTGTTGGCCAAGGGCACTCATGAAATCCACGGCACCATCGAAGGCGACGATGAGCACGAGACGGGCGCCAAGGCGGCGACCTTCGGCGCGGTGGTCGGCCAGATCGTCGTGCTCGACATCGTGTTCTCGATCGACAGCGTGGTGACCGCCGTGGGCATGGCCGAACACCTGCCCATCATGATCGCCGCCGTGGTCATCGCCATGGTCATCATGATGTGGTCGTCGGGCCCGGTCGCGCGTTTCATCCAGGATCATCCGACGACCAAGATGCTGGCGCTCGCCTTCCTGCTGCTGGTCGGCATGGCCCTGGTCGCCGACGGCATGCATTTCCACATCCCGCGCGGATATCTGTACTTCGCCATCGCCTTTTCCATGCTGGTCGAGGTTCTGAACCTGGCGGCCCAGCGGCGGCGGAAACGCCTGCGGGAAGCCAAGGCCGAGTGACGGCGGAAGGCGGGAGCCGACGATGCTGAACATCCTATGGTCGATCCTGCCGATCTTCGTGCTGATCGTTCTGGGCAATCTTCTGCGCCGAAACGGCATTCCGTCGGTCACCTTCTGGAACCTGAACGACAAGCTGGTCTATTGGGTGCTGTTCCCAAGCCTGTTGTTCTACAAGACCTCGACCACCGATCTGGCCGGCGGCGTCATCGGCCCGCTCGCGGCGATCATCCTGACGGGACTTGTCGCGGCGGTCGCCGTGTCCCTGATCCTGGGCCTGACGCTCGGCTTCAACCGCCCCCAGGCGACCAGCATCCTGCAGGGCTCCGCCCGCCATAACACCTTCATCGCCCTGGCCATCGCCGAACGCCTGTTCGGCACGGAAGGCCTGGCCGTGGCCGCGCTGTGCACGTCGGTGCTGGTCCCGCCGACCAACGTCCTGGTCATCAGCCTGATGAACATCCTGCTGCGGCACGGCAGCGGCGGCAGCCTGTGGGCGCCCGTGGCCCGTGATCTGGCGCGCAATCCCCTGATCCTGTCCGTGGGCCTGGGCATCGGTGTCAACTATCTGGGGGCCGGCGAAATCCCGGTGGTCCACGAAGTCACGGGAATGCTCGGCCGCGCGGCCCTGCCCATCGTGCTTCTGGCCGTCGGCGCCAACATCCGCCTGCATGAAATGAAGGCGTCGGCATCGCCCATCGCCGTCGCCACGCTGGTCAAGTTCCTGGTCTTCCCGGCCGCCGCCTGGGCCATGTGCTGGCACCTGGGCGTCACGGGCGTACCGGCCTATGTCATCACCATTTTCGCGGTCATGCCGATGCCGCCGTCGTCCTTCACCATCGCCCGCGAGATGGGCGGCGACGCACCGCTGGCCGCCAGCATGATCACGCTGCAGACGTTGTTGAGCCTCATCACCGTGCCCGTGAGCCTTGTGATCGCCCAGAAGCTATTCTAATCGTTGAGCGTCGGGCCGATGCCCGGCAGCGGGGAGATGACAAGGAGACCCCCCATGGCAAAACGCGACCATTTCGCCACGCGGCTTGGGTTCGTCCTGGCCGCCGCCGGGTCCGCCGTGGGGCTCGGCAACATCTGGAAGTTCCCCTTCATGACCGGGCAGAACGGCGGCGGTGCGTTCCTGGTTCTTTACATCGCCTTCGTGCTGACCATCGGGCTCAGCGTCATGCTGGCCGAATTCGCCATCGGCCGCGCCGGACAGCGCAACCCCGTGGGCTCGTTCCGCGTCTTGAGGGGCGGGGCCTGGCCCGCCGTGGGCGGACTCGGCGTCGTCGCCGGCTTCGTCATCCTGTCGTTCTATTCGGTGGTCGGCGGCTGGACGCTGGCCTACGCCATCAAGTCCGTGTCGGGCGCCCTTGCTTCCAACGACCCCAAGGTCCTGGGCGCCGCCTTCGGTGCGTTCATCGCCAACCCCCTGGACGTGATCGGCTTTCATGCCGCCTTCATGGTGCTAACCCTGGTGATCGTCGCCGGCGGCGTGCGCCATGGGATCGAGCGGGCGGCGCGCATCCTGATGCCGATCCTGGCGCTGTTGGTCATCGTCCTGTCCGTCCGCGCGGTGACTCTCGACGGTGCGGCCAAGGGCATCGCGTTTTTCCTGACTCCCGATTTTTCGCGGGTGACCTGGAACACGGTGAACGCGGCCCTGGGTCAGGCGTTCTTTTCCCTGTCGCTGGGCATGGGGACCATGATCACCTACGCCAGCTACCTGGACCGGCGGGTCAACCTGCCCAAGACCGCCGCCCAGGTGACGCTCCTGGATACGGGCTTCGCCGTGGTCGCCGGGCTCATGGTCCTGCCCGCCGTGTTCGCCTTCGGCTTCGACCCGGCGGCCGGACCGGGGCTGACCTTCATCACCCTGCCCGCCGTGTTCGCCCAGATGCCGGCGGGGGCGCTGTTCGCCTTCCTGTTCTTCGCCCTTTTGGCCATCGCCGCCCTGACCTCGGCGGTGTCGATCATCGAACCCGTGGTGTCCTATCTGATCGACGAACGGAAAATGTCCCGGCGCGCCGCGACCTGGGCGGCCGGGGCCGTGACCTGGGCCTTGGGCGTGCCCTCGGCCCTGTCGCTGGGCCCGTGGAAGGACGTGACGGTCGGCGGCAAAGGAATCCTCGACGCCGTCGATTACCTGGCGTCGAACATCATGCTGCCGCTGGGCGGCATCCTGATTACCCTGTTCGTCGGCTGGTCCGTCGCCGCCCGCGCCGTCGACGAGGCCCAGTCGGGCGGCGACCATCCCTTCGCCCTGGCGAAGGTCTGGATCTTCATCTGCCGCTTCGTCGCCCCGGCGGCGGTCGCCTGGGTGATGATCAGCGGCCTTTGATCCCGTCCTCGACAAAAAATCGCGGACCTTTGATTTTGATCAACACAGCCCTGCGAAACGATGATAACAAGTCGCATTCGCAATATGGATCGTCGAATGCAACACCATACTTCCTCCGCCCACCGCCTTTTTTTCACGGCCCTTGTCTTGAGCCTGCTGCTTGCGGCGCCCGCCGCCCGGGCAGCCGATTACACCACCCCGGCAGCGCTCGGTGAGGCCCTGTTCTTCGATACCAACCTGTCGAAGAACCGCACCCAGGCCTGCGCCACCTGCCACGCCCCGGACTTCGCGTTCACCGACCCCCGGGAAACCGCCGTGGGCCGGGCCGTATCCCTGGGCGACGACGGCACATCGCTGGGCGACCGCAACGCGCCGACGGCGGCCTATGCGAAATTCTCGCCCCGCTTTCATCAACGCAAGGACGGCACCTATGTCGGCGGGCAATTCCTGGACGGTCGGGAGCCGGATCTGGCCGGTCAGGCCGGGGGCCCGCCCCTCAACCCCCTCGAAATGGGCATGCCGGACAAGGCCGGCGTCGTCAAACGGCTGTGGGAAAACCCGGCCTATGTGACGGCCTTCGCCAAGCTGTTCGGGCCCAAGGTGGCGGGCGACACGGACGCCGCCTACGGCGCCATGACCCAGGCCATCGCCGCGTTTGAGAACACCAAGGAATTCGCGCCCTTCGATTCCAAATACGACCGGTTCCTGAAGGGCGAGGCCAAGCTGACGGATCAGGAGGAGCTGGGGCGGCTGTTGTTCTTTTCCCAGCAGTTCACCAACTGCAACCAGTGCCACCAACTCCACGCGGTGCAGCCGGCCAAGGGCGAGACCTTCACCAACTACCAGTTCCACAACATCGGAATTCCGGTGAACACCGCCGTGCGCCGGGCCAACGGATCGAAGCCGGGCCATGTCGACCACGGGTTGCTGGACAACCCGGCGATGACGGACACGGCCCAGGACGGCAAGTTCAAGGTGCCGAGCCTGCGCAACGTGGCGGTGACCGGCCCTTACATGCACAACGGCGTGTTCAAGGATTTGCGGACGACGGTGCTGTTCTACAACAGGTA
>Ga0209643_1000467_pt1 | contig 73226 bp, 61 predicted proteins | sample AutmiccBRH37_all_FD_187383 | JGI IMG/M metagenome (GOLD analysis project Ga0209643, IMG submission 187383) | Deep subsurface microbial communities from Mt. Terri, Switzerland - Autotrophic microbial communities BRH/37_all (SPAdes) (version 2) | ecosystem: Environmental > Aquatic > Deep... | reverse complement strand
GCGTTGCACTTCGAATATTCCACTTCGACCGGGGTTCCGGGCCGCGAGTCGGCCTAGTCCGCCGTCACCAATTGGGGGAGATTCCTGTATGCCAATCATCCATGTCACCACTGTCGAGGGCGAGGCGCTGGAACTGCAAGCCGATAGCGGCCGTTCCGTCATGGAGGTGGTCAAGGCCAACGACCTGCCCATGCTCGCCGCCTGTGGCGGTGCACTTGCCTGCGCGACCTGCCATGTGATCGTGGATCCAGATTGGTACGATCGCCTGCAGCTGCCCAGCGAGGACGAAGAGGATCTGCTCGACACCGCGCACGGCCTCACCTCGACCTCTCGCCTCGGCTGCCAGATCCTGATGCGCGAGGAGTTGGATGGCATCCGGGTGCGCCTCACCCCGATGGACTGACCCGGTCACACCGGGTTCTGGCCGGGCGGTGGCGCGCCATGTTACAAGGGACTATCGATGGCCAGACCGACAGCAGCGATGGCGGTATCGGACAGCCCCCACGCGCATTTTGCGGCCGAGGTGAGCCGTCCGGATGCGGAGATCGATCTCATCCGGGCGGCCCTGCTGATCGCGCAGGAACACCATGCCGGCGCCGAGGTTGCATCCTGCCGGGAGATCCTGGAGCAGTTGGCGAACCGCGCCGCGGCGGCGATGCCGAACGGTCCGGACGCGCAGGCACTGTGCGCCTTTCTCGCCGGCCAGGAAGACTTTCGCGGCAATGCGGCGGATTACTACAATCCGGACAACAGTTATCTGGACCTGGTGCTCCGGACCCGCAGGGGCATCCCCATCTCACTGGCGCTGGTCTATCTGAGCGTGGCTACCGAGCTCGGCCTGGAAGCCGCCGGAGTCGGGTTCCCGGGCCACTTCCTGGTGCGCGTGGAGGCCTCGCCGGGCAGCGCCCCGGAGCTGATCGATCCCTTCGCCGGGCAGGTGCTCAGCGTGGCGGATTGCCGTGCGCTGCTGCGTGCCGGCACCCGGGGCGCGGTGGAGTTTTCCGAACGGTTGCTGGCACCGGCCGGCAAGCGGGAAATCCTGCGGCGCATGCTCGGCAACCTGAAGATGATCTATCTGCAGCGTCAGGATTTCGAGGAGAGCCTCAGTCTCTGTGACCTGCTACTGCTGCTGGAGCCGGACTCACTGCAGGATCTGCTCGACCGGGCACTGGTGCTGGAGAAACTCGAGTGCTTCGGGCCGGCTGCTGACGAGCTGGAGCGCTTGATGACCCGCGCCGAACTTGCCGCCCGGCCCGAGGCTATGGCGTCGGTGGCACGCAAAATCGAACAGCTGCGCAGTCGCACCGGCGGCGCCACTCTGCACTGAACTGAACTGAACTGAACTGAACTGAACTGAACTGAACTTGGAGTGCGAGTCTGCCGATGAATGACATCGTCACACCTGCCAAAGCCAACCTGGTGCAGAAATTCGCTGCGTCCCGCTCGGGCGCCTGGCTGCTGGCGCGGGTCGGGCATCATCTGGACCGGATTTTTTTGCGCCTTTCCGGAGAGCGGGTGATGTTGTCCAGCCTGCTGGTCGGACTGCCCGTGGTGATGGTGGATACCATCGGCGCCAAAACCGGCCACGTGCGCCGCATTCCATTGCTGTGCATCCGGGATCAGCAGCAGGAAGGCGACTTTGCCGTCATCGCGTCGAACTTCGGCCAGGGCCACAATCCCGCCTGGTATTACAACCTGAAGGCCCATCCCGAAGTCTCCTGCACCCTGTACGGCAAGGTTTTCACCTATCGAGCCGGTGAGGCGGAGGGTGACGAATACCAGCGCTTCTGGCGTTACGCGCTCGCCACCTATATCGGATTTCCCGGTTACAAGCAGCGTGCCGGAGCGCGGCACATCCCGGTCATGGTGCTGCGGCGGATGGGTGAAACGCAGAAGGACGAACACGCGGCATCAGGGATGCCCTGAGGGCGCCCTTCACTCCTTCGGGCTCGGGAGGCAGTGGGGTGGAACGATACGTTTTTGACCCCTCAGCGGCGCCTTCCGAGCCAGCCGAAGGGGCGGACCCAGAGCGCAATCGGATGGTTGCGTACCCAGGCCCGGAGGCCCGGGCTCGCCGGGCCTGGTCAGTACACCACCACCGAGCGGATGCTTTCGCCGGCGTGCATCAGGTCGAAGCCGCGATTGATATCTTGCAGGGCCAGGCTATGGGTGATCAGCGGGTCGATCCGGATCCTGCCTTCCATATACCAGTCGACAATGCGCGGCACGTCGGTGCGGCCGCGCGCGCCGCCGAACGCGACCCCGTGCCACGAACGGCCGGTGACGAGCTGAAACGGCCGGGTGGCAATCTCCTGGCCGGCACCGGCGACGCCGATGATGTAGGACTCGCCCCAGCCCTTGTGACAGCACTCCAGCGCTTGGCGCATAACCTGGACATTGCCGATGCACTCGAAGCTGTAGTCGGCGCCGCCCTGGGTGAGGTCGAGCACCGCCGCTACCACGTCCGGTTCCCTCGACGCGTCGATGAAATCGGTCATGCCGAACTCGCGCGCCAGCTTCTCCCGCGCCGGGTTGATGTCGACACCAATGATCTGGCGCGCCCCGACCATGCGCGCGCCCTGGATCACATTGAGGCCGATGCCGCCGAGCCCGAACACCACCACCCGCGAGCCAGGCTCGACCCTGGCGCGAAACACCACGGCGCCGATGCCGGTGGTGACCCCGCAGCCGATGTAACAGATCTTGTCGAAGGGCGCGTCGGGGCGCACCTTGGCCAGTGCGATCTCCGGCAGCACCGTGTGCTGAGCGAAGGTGGAGCAGCCCATGTAATGGAACAGCGGCTCGCCGTCCAGCGAGAAGCGGCTGCTGCCGTCCGGCATCCGGCCCTGGCCCTGGGTGGTGCGAATCGCCTGACACAGGTTGGTCCTGGGGTGCAGGCAGTATTCGCACTGGCGGCATTCGGGCGTGTACAGCGGAATGACGTGATCGCCCGGCGCCAATGAGGTCACCTCCGCGCCCACCTCCAGCACCACGCCCGCCCCTTCATGGCCGAGGATGGTGGGAAACAGCCCTTCGGGGTCATCGCCCGACAGCGTGAAAGCGTCCGTGTGACAGATCCCGGTGGCCTTGATCTCGACCAGCACTTCACCGGCGCGGGGACCTTCGAGGTCGACTTCGCAGATCTCCAGAGGTTTGCCGGCACCGAAGGCCACGGCGGCTTTGGTTTTCATGGGTATTCCAGCCAACTCGTTGACAGGTAGCATGAACGAAAAAAGCCGCCCGAAAAAGGCGGCTTGCGTCGACTGCAGAGTGCGCGAGGGACTAGCGCAGCATGGAGCGGATATCAGCATCCTTGGGCAGCGCGTAGTCGTGCACGGCCATCACCACATTGGTGGTCGGTTCGATCACCTTGAGGTTGACGAACACGGCGTCCTTGCTCACGCCGTAGGTGCCCACGATGACGGCCTGGGCCTGGTGACTCTCCGCCACATGCTGGATTTCCCGCGTCAACAGCAGTTCGCCCTGGTCGCGTCTCATGTAGACATTGTCGCGAAACTTCATCTCGATCATGCGCAGCCCGGTTTGCGAGAAGCGCGCAGAAATCTGCTCGGACGCCAGCCGGCCGAATGTCGATGATCGCTCCAGCTCGTCGATGCTCACCAGGGTGGCCGCGATAAGTGGCTGGTTGGGGCTCAGCTTGTCCTTCAGTTGTTTGAGCAGAGTATCGGCGGCAGCGTAGTTTGCCTTGATCAACAGCGCCGGAGAGTCACTGCGATAGGTTGCGTTATAGGACTGGCCGGAGGAACAGGCCGCCAACCCCAGAAATGCGCTTACCAGCAGCGGCAGAAAGTATCGCGGGAAGGAGCCGTTCATTACCGTGCCCCCACTATTTGAAATGCCTTGGTGGCCGCGGCGTCATAGAGGACGCGGTCGGAGTCCGATACGTAGTAAATGTGGGTAGAGCGGGCGAGATAACGGGCCTCGTCGGACACCGAGACATTGACCACGATTTCCGTTTTGGGAGTTGGGCCGGAGGCCGACTGGGACTTGAACCAACTGTACACATCCCAGCCGATTGCGCCGGCAGTCACCGCGGCCGCGGCCGTGGTCTTGGCAGTTACTTCGGTGCTCAGGGTCCGTACCGCCCAGGCGCCGGTGACCAGGGCCGTCGGCCATCCGATCCATTTGTTCTGTGCGCGACCCTCCGAAAATTCGATCACTTGAGTGTCGACCTCCATGCTGAGTGCGCCCTCGGGGCGAGTTGCCACCGGATAGCCGCCACGCACCATTGCGGTGATCAACTGGTCTTCAACCGCGCGGTTGAAGGCAGATTCCTGGCCAGCGTGCACATACAGATTGCTCGCAAGCGGGGTGGGCAGCGCGGCCATCACCTCGCGCGCGATGTCTGCGGAGATGGCTTCCCAGTGCGCCGCGGCCTGCAACTTTTCTTGCTGGGTTGTGGGAAAGTTGGTCGCCAAAGGGGCTTGCGAATGGGGCGCCGCGCAGCCCGCGATCGCGACGGCGCCAAGCACAGCGACTGCTGTCTGCTTCAGCATTTTCATGTTTTTTTGTGCTCCTGTGGGGATGAGACCGGACCAACAGCCGCTGTGCCCGGCCTCGTGGTGCGGGCCGCCCAGCCAAGTGGTCGAATGTGCAGGGATCTGGCGGAGGGTAGGTCGTCCATGACTATGTTCGCGTATTCCTTGACAAAGAGCCTGGGAAGGTCGAGCCAATGTTAATATCGAAATCAGCAGCGCGTCAAACCGTGCGTCTGCAGATTACGCCCCCTGGGTATACTTTTCGACGAAATTCGCGTCATGCACCGAACACATCCAGAATCGATCGCCGCAGCCGCTCGATGAACAGGTCGACCTCGCGCTCGGCGATGACGAGCGGCGGCGACATCACCAGGTTGTCGCCCACCGCGCGGCACAGCAGGCCGTTTTCCCAGCAGCGGTTGTGCACTGGCACGCCAACGCCGCCCGGAAATTTGGCTGGATCGGGCGCCAGGGTGACGGCGCCCAGCAGGCCATAGTTGCGGATGTCGATCACCTGCGGCAGGTCCCGCAGGCTGTGCAGGGCGTCTTCCCAGTAGCGGCCGATGGGCCCGGCGGCACGGGTCAGCAGGCCTTCGCGTTCGTAGATTTCGAAGGCGGCGAGCCCGGCGGCGGCCGCCACCGGTGCGCCGGCATAGGTATTGCCGTGAAACAGCTCGGGGCCGCCGCCCGGCGCCGCCTCGAAGATCGTTTCCTGGATATCCCGGCGCACGAATACACCGCCCATGGGCACGCTGCCACCGTTGATCGCCTTGGCGGTGGTCATCAGATCCGGGGTCACTTCCAGGCGGGTGGCGGCGAAGGCTGCGCCGGTGCGGCCGAAGCCGGTGACCACTTCGTCGAAGATCAGCAGGATGTCGTGCTGAGTACAGAGCTCGCGCAGCCGTTGCAGATAACCCACTGGTGGCGGCACCATGCCGCCGGCGCCGACGATGGGCTCGACGATCACCGCGCAGAGGTTCTCGGCGCCGCGCAGGGCGATGATCTTCTCCAGCGCATCTAGCTGGTCCGCGCCACGCTCGGGCAGGCCGCGGCTGAAGGCGTTGGCGGAAATGTCGAGTAGGTCGGGCAGGAAGTCGACATTGTCGAGGACGGGGAAGCCCTTGCGGTTGTTGGGAATCCCTTGCAGCGAGGTGCCGCCGACATTGACGCCGTGATAGCCTCGTTCGCGGGACACGAAGCGGGTCTTGGTGCCCTTGCCGCGGGCCCGCTGCCAGGCGTAGGCGATCTTCATCGCGGTCTCCACGGACTCGGACCCGGAGTTGGTGAAGAAGATGCGGTCCAGTCCGGGGGGCGCGTATCCGGCCAGTTTGGCCGCGAACTCGAAGGTCACCGGTGCGCCGAACTGAAAAGGCGGCGCAAAATCGAGTTCCAGCAGTTGGCGCTGGACGGCGTCGGCCACCTCGCGGCGGCCGTGGCCCAGGTTCGCACACCAGAGTCCGGCGGTGATGTCGAGGATCTCCCGGCCGTCGGGCGTGTACAGGAAGCAGCCCTCGCCGCGGGTGATCAGCCGGGGATTGCCGCGAAACGCCCGCACGTTGGTGAAGGGCTGCCACCAGTGGTCGAGAGTGAGTTGGCTCATGGGTGCCTGTAGTTGCGCCGGGTCGGGTCCGGCAGTGTAAGGAAAATTCCGTCAGCATCCCATCCGCGGTCATGCTGCGCTCGCAATCACTCCGGTAAACTGCTATTTTCGACCTTGCCATAGAGCTTTAGATTGGCGGTTTAACTGAATGAAAAACAAGCGGTGCGTCCATGAGTGATCGTCCCGAGCAGGCCCCCGAAGACCAGGTCCTCCCGGAATACGGCGATCTCGTCATCGCCTATCTGGAGCAGCTCGGTGTCGAATACGTGTTCGGTATTCCCGGCGGCGCCATCGAGCCCTTCTACAATGCCCTGGCGCGCAGTGAGCGGCGCGGCGGGCCGCGGGCGATCGTCGCCCGCCACGAGACCGGCGCAGCCTTCATGGCCGACGGCTATTCCCGTAACACCGGCAAGCTGGGCGTGTGCTGCGCTACTACGGGCCCGGGCGCGACCAACCTGATCACCGGGGTCGCCTCGGCCTACGAAAATCATATCCCCATGTTGGTGATCACCGCGCAGACTCCGCTGTCGACATTCGGCCGCGGGGCGCTACAAGAGTCTTCCTGTACCGGGGTCAACACCGTCGAGCTGTTCCACTATTGCGCTCGTTACAGCACTCTGGTGTCCCACATCGAGCAATTCGAGCACAAGCTGATCACCGCCATCATGACGGCGTTCTCCTCGCCCATGGGGCCGGCGCATATCAGTGTGCCCATGGATGTCATGAGGAGCCCTTACCCCTATTTCGCGCCAAGCTACTCGCTGCCCAAGTTGCTTGATAAACCCGCGCTATTTGATCACGAGGCCGTTGAAAAACTCTATGAGGAGTTGAAGGAAACCGAAACCCCAGTATTTCTGATCGGAGATGAAGCGGGTGAGGCGATCGGCTTGATCTTGACCCTGGCTATTCGATTGGGCGCCTTGCTGATCGTGACGCCCCACGGAAAAGGTTTGGTGAGCCCGTTTCACCCGCTATTTCGGGGGGTGATCGGATTTTCCGGGCACAGCAGCGCTCAGCAGTTGCTGACCGATCCGCGGGTGGACCGAATTTTCGTGATTGGAGCCAACCTGGGTGAATGGGCAAGCAATGGATGGGATAGACGTCTGTTCAGCAGGCGCCTTATCCACATCGAGTCGACCGAGGCGAATTTGGCCAAGACTCCCATGGCCGCATTTCATGTGCGGGGGCGTATCAGAACGATCTTTGAACAGGTGCTCGGAAAGTTCGATAAGGGCTCGCCGGATGTGAAAAGGTTCAGAGAGGACAAGGCACATAGTGCTTGGGAGAAAAATTATCGCCACTTCACCTTGGATGACGAGAAAGGGTACGACTCTGACCAGGTTCCCATTAAGCCGCAGCGGCTGATGCGGGACTTGCCCTCGATCTTTCCTCCCAATACGCATTATCTTGCAGATTCTGGAAACAGTTTTTCGTGGGCAATACATTATCTCCACCCCTACGACCGACGCATGTCCGGACAGCGCGATGGGCGGCGAGGGTTATTTCAGGTGGCCATGGAGTTCGCTTCCATGGGCTGGGCCATAGGATCTGCCATCGGGGTGTCCCTGGCTTGCCCCGGAGACCCCGTTGTCTGTCTGGTCGGTGATGGCAGCATGTTGATGGCTGGACAGGAAATTACCGTTGCCATCCAGGAAGAACTCCCCGTAATCTTCGTCATATTGAATGACAGTGCCTATGGAATGGTTCGGCATGGCCAGAAACTGACTGGTGGCGAGAGTATCGGTTTTAAACTCCCGAACATTGATTTCGCCGCCTTTGCCAAATCGATGGGAGTTCCCGGTTACGTGATTCGATCCCCCGTTGATCTGCAGCAATTGAATCCTTTGAGCCTGTGTGGCCGAAATGGCCCGTCTTTGCTGGATGTCCGCATAGACGGTAATGAAGTGCCGCCCATCGGTCTGCGCACCCGAATACTCAAAGAGGGCCAGTGAGGTCGAATGAGCGGGCAACGGAAGGAACAAATCGTTACCAAGATCTGGAATGAAGAACCAGAGCCGGACAACCCCTTCGCCGCCCGCGCCTGTTACTGCTCCGGATTCGACGTCTACGGCGATCTGCTGGGCAAGATCTCCTGGATCCAATATCTCTGGCTGTTGATTCGGCTGGAACCCCCGGAGCCCGCCCAGGCCCGGATGCTGGAGGCGCTGGCTGTGGGCCTGGCCAATCCCGGACCCCGGGAACCGAGCGTGCATGCTGCCATGTGCGCCGGCGTGGGTGGCTCGACGCGGGCCTCGGCGCTGATCGCTGCGCTCTCGGTGGGGGCCGGCAATCTAGGCGGGGCGCGCGATGTCTTCGCGGCAATGGGCAACTGGGCCGATTGCGGTACCGATCTGGCGGCCTGGCGCGAGCGCATCCGCAATCCGCCGGTAGACGAGCGCACGGATGTCTGGCCGCCCTTCGAGCACACCCCCGGGTTCGACCCCAATGGCGCCGGCTGCCCCACGCCGGTGCGGCAATTGTTGAACCACCTCACGGTGTTGGACCCCGGCCCGGTGCTACCCTGGCTTCAGCAGAATCGCGAACTGCTGCAACAGGAGGCCGATGCACCCTTGGCATTTTCCGGCGTCGCGGCTGCGGCCCTCCATGCCTTGGGCTTCACCCCCGAGCAGGGCGAGATGCTGTTTCTGCTGCTGCGCCTGCCCGGGGCGGCGGCGCACGCTCTCGAGCAGGAAATGAACTGGGCGAAGTTCCCCTTTTTCAGCAACGGCCTGAGGCTCACGGATGATCCGGGCCCATCGAGTCCCGATCATGAGTGAAGACAAGGGCCCGGAAATGCTGGCGCGTTGCGAGGACAACTGGGTCACCGCCATGGGCGCCTGGTTTCCGGGCGAACGCGTGGTACTGCGCGGTAAGGATGTGCTCAATGATCTCGGCCATCGGCCCTGGATGGAGTTGCTCCTCTATGGCATTACTGGAAGGGAATCACCGTCGTTAGCGCGCCTTATAGAAGGCATTTGGGCGATCAGCTGCAGCTACCCTGAACCTCGCATATGGAACAACCGGGTCGCAGCGCTGGCGGGTACAGCTCGGTCTACTGGTGTCTTGGCTGTTGCTTCTGCAATAGCGATTACAGAGGCGACTGTGTATGGGCTGCGGCCCATCAAGGGAGCAATGGCTTTTTTCTATCGGGCTGACCGGAAACTCGCGGATGGACATTCACTTAGCCAAATTATTAAAGAAGAACTTCGTGCCCACCGGGTTGTTTCAGGATTTGGCCGACCGCTGGTAAGCGAAGACGAACGTATCCGTCCCCTTTTGAAATTCGCTGGAGCCCTGGGAGCCGACGAAGGGCATTATGTCCAGCTTGCTTTTCAAGTGCACGATGCCCTGAAGAATTCCAGATATAAATACCAAATCAATGTTGCTGCGCTGGCGGCTGCAATCCTCGCTGACCAAGGGCTTTCTACCGACGAGTTATATCACTTGGCAACCTTGGCGTTTGTGGCTGGCATGTTTCCTTGCTACATCGATACAAGAAACAACCCAGAGGGAAGCTTTTTTCCCCTTCGAACGGCTAGAGTCGACTACAAAGGCGCGTCTGAACGGCGCTGGGATGAGGCATGAAGAATAACCATAAAAGGCTTCGCATCAAGGTGCTGTTGACGCTGTTGCCGGCGGTGGCGATGGCCCAGCCATCGCCCGAAGAGGAATTGGCTGAACTCTATGGTGGAGAAGAGTTTGTCCGTATTGCCACCGGTGTCGCCCAGCCCGTATCCAAGGCGCCGGCAGTGGCTTCCGTTGTCACCGCCGAGGAAATTCGTGCCATGGGGGCGGCCGATATCGACGAGGTGCTGGAGACAGTGCCCGGCCTTCATGTCGCTCGAAACACGGTTGGCCTAAACCCAGTCTACGTCTTCCGGGGAATGTTTTCTGATACCAATCCCCAGGTGCTGATGCTGATCAATGGGATTCCTTTGACGAACCTAAACTTAGGGGATAGAAACTTGGCTTGGGGTGGAATGCCCGTGGAAGCCATCTCGCGGATCGAGGTGGTGCGCGGGCCGGGCTCGGCGGTCTATGGCGCCGATGCCTTTGCCGGGGTGATCAATATCATCACCAAGTCGCCGGAAGAGATCGAAGGGCTGTCTTTTGGCACCCGCGCCGGCAGCTTCGACACCCAGACGGGCTGGCTGCAGTACGGCGGCAGCCGCGGCGAATTGCGCTACGGCGCGGTGATCGAGGCTCACCGCACCGATGGTCAGCGCGAGCGGGTGGCTGCCGATGGGCAAAGTTTTCTCGACGCGGTTTCCGGTACCAGTGCTTCTCTCACGCCCGGCCCGGTAAATCTCCACCGGGAGAACCTGGATGCAAGGCTGGAGCTGGGTTATCGTCACCTCGCATTTCGTGGAGGTGCTCAAATCAGAAGTGACAGTGGTGTTGGTGTTGGAGTAACCCAAGTATTGGACCCCCAGGGTGCGGGCGGCAGTGATCGCTTCAATGCCGACCTGACCTACGACAATCCCGCGCTGACCGACCATCTCGGCCTGAAGATTCAGGGCAGCACCCTGTTCACCAGCCAGGAGGTGGACGAAGACCTTCGCCTCTTTCCCCCCGGCTCTCGCGGGCCGTTTTTCACACCATTGGGGGCGCCGATCTTTCCGCCTTTTCCGGATGGCATCATCGGCAACCCCGAGGTCTGGGAACGTCACTATAGGTTCAACGCCACTACCCTGTATCAGGGGATTCGGGATCACAAGATTTCCCTGGGCACTGGCTATCACTATGGTGAGGTCTACAGGACCGAGGAGGAGAAAAACTTCGGCATCGACCCGGCCACCGGCCTGCCCATTCTCCCGGGCAGCCCGCTGGTCGATGTCTCCGACACTGCGCTGGTGTTCCTGCCCGAGGGCCGGCGGGAAAACACCTATGTCTATGTGCAGGACATCTGGCATTTCGCCCGCGACTGGCAGCTGACCGCCGGGGTCCGCTACGATCACTTCTCTGATTTCGGCGATACCACCAATCCCCGGCTGGCGCTGGTCTGGTCGGCGCGCCGCAATCTGACCCTCAAGGCGCTCTATGGCGAGGCCTTCCGGGCGCCATCCTTCTCCGAGACCCGGGTGCAGTCGAACCCGGCGTTTCTGGGCAATCCCATGCTGAAGCCGGAGCAACTGGAAAGCTATGAACTGGCGGTCAACTACCAGCCCACCTTTGACCTGACTCTGGACTTCAATGTCTTCCATTATCAATGGGATGATGTCATTCAATTCGTCGGGGACCCCGGCGCCGGCACCCGTACTGCCCAGAATGCCGGCGAACAGACCGGTTACGGGGCCGAATTTTCGCTGTCCTGGGATGTCACCGAGGCATTGTCTCTGACCGGCAACCTGGCGCTGCAGAAATCCCAGGATCAGTTGACCGGCGAGGATGCCGGCAATGCTCCAGAGCATCAGAGTTATGTCCGGGCCGACTGGGATTTGCTGCCCGGTTGGAGCCTGGATGTGCAGGCCAACTGGGTGGCATCGCGCAATCGGGTGTTCGGCGACCCGCGCAGTGATATCGGAGACTATGTGATCACCGACCTGACCCTGCGCAATCGCCAGTGGGCGCCCAGGTTCGAGGTCGCTTTGCTGGTCAAGAATCTGTTCGACGAAAATGCGCGTGAGCCCAGTCTCGACGGGGACCCGCTACCCTCGATCCCCAGGGATTTGCCCTTGGCGGGCAGGGCCGCCTTCCTGGAAGTGCGCTATACGCCCACCGGCCACTGACGTGGCAACAAACCAAGGGAGCCCGGTAGGAACGACGTGAAATGTCTGACACGCTTTGCCCTGATATCGATCGCGCTGCTGGCTGCCGGCCAGACGCTGGCCCAACAGGTGGTGATCCTTTACCCCATGGTGCGCGAGCCCTATGCGCGGATCTACCGGGATACCCTCGCTGGTATTGAGCAGACCTATAAGGGAGACAGCCGGAGCCTGCCGGTACTGCCCGGGCACGAACTCGCCCCGGGACTGCTCACCAATGATGGCACCGGTGTCGCGGTTGCCCTGGGTAACGGCGCGGCGCGCGCCCTGAGCGAACTGAATCCCCTGATTCCGGTGATCACCGCGGCGACCGAGGATATCTCCTTCCGGATACATCATCGGTTGGAATACTACCCGGACCCGCCCATGTTGCTGGAGCAACTGCGCCGCTTTCAGCCCGGCGTCGAGCGCATAAAGTTGGTTGCGGCACCGGAGATCGGCGAATATGTCGACCTCGTGCGCGAAGCAATGACCGCTGCTGGGATCGGCTTGGACATATGCAGCGCCGAAGATCTCAAGACCGCCGCCGCCTGTTATCGGCAACTACTGGATCAGGCGTCTTCCTCGGATGCGATCTGGCTACTGCAGGGCGGCAGGTTGCTGGAGCCGGCATTGCTGTCGTACATCCTCGATGTCGCTTGGCGGCGGCAGCTCCCCGTATTCTCCTCCAATCCCTCTCACGCCGGGCGCGGTGCGCTGTTCGCACTCTACCCGGATAACGAAGCGGTCGGACGCCAGATCGGATCGCTGATCAACGAGTGTCTGCGCCAATGCGACGGCGAGTCCCCGCAGGTCAGCTATCTGCGGGAGATGAAGGTGGTATTGAACGAGCGCACCAGCAGACGCCTGACATTGGATATCACGCCCGAGGCACGACAGGGCGTGGACCTCATCCTCTGAGACCGCCTGCCGTGTTGCGTCTTCGCAATCTTCGCTTCCGGCAGCAGCTGGTGCTGCTGTTCGTGATCGGCGCGTTGCTGGTCACCCTGATCGGTTCGATTGCGGCGAGTCGGTTTGCCAGCAACCTGGTGGAGCAGGAGATGCGTCGCCAAGGGCTGAGCGTTACCCGCACCCTGGGCCAGAACGCCAAGCTGGCCATGCTCTACGAGAGTACCGAGGCGGCCGCGGACGCCGTGCAATCGGTGGCCGGCTTTCCGGACATCCAGGTACTGGAAATTCGTGCTGCCTCCGGAACCCTGCTCTACCGGGACGAAACCGGCCCGGTGGTCCCCGCGCCGGGGCCACTCGCGCCCGAGGGATATCTGGAGATGGATACAGCGGACAGCTGGCTGTTCCGCCTCGATGTCCTTGCCGAGCGGGCGGAGGACTGGAACCCGAGTCTGGAGAAGGGTCTGGCTCCCCAGGCGCCCGAGCGCCTCGGCCAGGTCACGGTAGCGCTCCACAAGCGCACCCAGCATGAACTCGCGCAGCGGATTCTGCTGGGCATCCTGGGCACATCCAGTCTCGCCGCCGGGTTGCTGTTGCTGTTTTTGATCCAGATATCGCGGCGCATCACCCGCCCCCTGGAAAGTCTCGCCCGCGTCATGGGGCAGGCGGAACATGGCGACCTGGCGGTGCGGGCCGATCTCAAGGGTGGCCAGGCCGATATCCTGGAGATGCAGCACGCGTTCAATTCCATGATGAACGAGCTCGAGAGCCGTGATCAGGAATTACAGCGCGCGCGGGATGCAGCCGTGGAATCCGCGCGCCTCAAAGGCGAGTTTGCGGCCAACGTGACCCATGAGTTGCGTACGCCGATGAACGGCGTGCTCGGCTTGCTCGATCTGTTGCGCGACACCAGGCTCGGCGCCCGTCAGGTGGAATACCTGGACCTGGCGCGCAAGTCTGCCGAGGGTCTATTGAGTCTGATCGACAACATCCTCGATTTTTCCAAGAACGACAGCGGGGTGATCCGTATCACCACCGACGAGGTCATCTTCCGCGATCTGCTCGAGGAAATCATCAACCTGATCGGTACCCAGGCATTGTCGAAGGGAGTCGACATCGGTTATTTCATGGCCCCGGAAGTGCCTGCGGTACTCAGTCTGGATGCCGCCAAGCTCAAGCAGGTGTTGATCAATCTGTTGGGCAATGCCATCAAGTTCACCGAGGTGGGCGAGGTGTTTCTGCGCGTCTCTCTGTCCGGTGATTCGGCAGCAAGGCTCAGGTTCGAGATTTCCGACACAGGGATCGGGATCGGCCCAAACCAGCGCAAGCGGATTTTCGAACCCTTCACCCAAGCCGACGCCTCCTCCAGCAAGCGCTATCAGGGGACCGGGCTCGGCCTGACCATCTGTCGGCAACTGGTCGATATCATGGGTGGGACCATAGGCCTGGATACCGAAGTCGGGCGTGGTAGTTGCTTTTGGTTCGAGGTGCCCTTTGCGGCCCCTGCGCAGGCGCGCGCCCTGCAGACACCGCGGGTCGAGCCGGCTTCCCTCCCGGTGCGGGCGGTCTGTGTGCTCGGCAGTGATCAGGGTTATGCCTTTATTGCCGACACCCTGCGCCGTGAGCAGCTGGGTTGTGTTCGTGCCCTGGACCTGCGATCCGTGCGCATTGCGCTGGAGCGGATTCAGGCCGGCGGCGAGCCGCCCTTGGCCATTGTTGACGACACCATCTATTTCAGTCATCGCGACGAATTCGACGATCTTGCGGCACTGGGCCGGGCGCGCGTCTGTGTGCTGCTGAACCCGTTCAGCAAACTGGAGATCGCCGCCGGCAAGGTGGTGCGAACCCTGGAAAAGCCCGTGTTGTTCGCGCCCCTGGCGAGGTTTGCGAGCGATCTGTCCGCGGCCGATGCGCGCCCCCCGGAACCCGAGGCCAGCGTGCGGGAACCGGTCTTCACCGCCGAGCTGCGGGTACTGCTGGTCGAAGACAACGCAGTCAACCAGCAGGTCGCCTTGGAAATGCTCTCGCGGCTCGGTGTCATGGCCGATCTCGCCGAGCACGGCGAGCAGGCGCTGGCCATGGCGACCCGGGCCGAGTACGACCTCATCATGATGGATTGCAACATGCCGGTGATGGATGGCTATGAGGCGACCCGGCGCATTCGCGCGCTGGAAGTCGATCGCCAGACGCCGATCATCGCCATGACCGCAACTACCGGTGAGGAAGAGCGGCAGCGGGCGCTGGAGGCCGGGTTCAGCGATTTCCTCTACAAGCCCGTCCGCCTGGAGGCGCTTAGCGTCATGGTTTCGCGCTGGGCGCAGGCGACCGCTCCAGACGTCGATGCCTCGCCTCCGCAGGTCCGGGAGCAGGCAGCTTACAGTCCCGCCGCCATGCAGGAGTTGCACGACAGCGTCGGCGACGTCACTTACCGGATGGTGGAGTCCTTCCTGGAGGATACCCCCGTCTACCTGGATTCGCTGAAATCCGCATTGTTGGAAAACGACGCCCGTCGCGTCTACGAGATCGCCCATGCATTGAAGGGCAGCGCCAGCACCTTCGGTGCTGCACCCTTTCTGGAGGTGGTCGCCGCGCTGGAGAACAAGGGCAAGGCGGAAGATCTGGCCGGCGGCGAGGCCTTGGCCAGCGCCTGTGGCGAGCGCTTCGCCGACCTGCGCAAGGAGCTCGAGCGCTATCAGTTCGCCGAGACCGGCCACCAGGACGGTTCGCCACGCAAACACCAGTTGTTGATCGCTGACGACGACCGCACGCTGAGGCTGGCGCTGCGCGGTACTTTCGAGGGCGAAGAGTTCGAGATTCTGGAGGCGGCCGACGGTGCCCAGGCGATCGCGCTGTGCGAACGGGCCATGCCCGACATCATTCTCATTGACGCCATGATGCCCGAGATCAACGGCTTCGACGCCTGCCAGCGCATTCGCCAGCTGCCCGGCGGCGGCGATTTACCGATCCTGGTAATCACCTCGCTGGACGACGAGGACGCCATCGTGCGTGCCTTTCGTTGCGGTGCCACGGACTACCTCACCAAACCCATTCATTTCACCGTGCTCAAGGAGCGGGTCGGGCGGTTGATCAAGGCCAACCGGGCCGAGGTGCGCGCCCGCACCCTGGCGTTCGCGGACTCGCTTACCGGCCTGCCCAACCGCGCCAGGCTCAACCAGGAACTGGGCTTCACGCTCAATCAGGCGAGTCTCAACGACGAGCGCGTCGCGGTGCTCTTTCTCGATCTCGACAACTTCAAGAACGTCAACGACAGCCTCGGACACCAGGTTGGGGACCTCCTGCTCAAGGCTGTGGCCGACCGCCTGCGCCGCTGCCTGAGGCGCAGCGACTTCATTGCTCGGCTGGGCGGGGACGAGTTCACCGTGATCCTGCGACGCGTCGAAAATGACGAGATCGTTTCCAACATCGCACGCAACATTCTCGAAGCCCTGAATGAGCCCTTCGTCTTCATCCAGAAGCGCATGCTGGTATCGACCAGCATCGGCATCTCGATCTTCCCGGATCATGGCGAGGATGTCAGCTCCCTGCTCAAGCATGCCGATCTGGCCATGTTCAAGGCCAAGGAAACCAAGAACCGGTACTGTTTCTATACCCATGGCATGGAAGACGCGGTGTCCCGCAAGCTACAGCTCCAGCAGGAGCTGCGCCACGCGCTCGACAACGACCATTTCGTGCTCTATCTGCAGCCCCAATACGACCTACGCGAGCGCCGGGCGGTAGCCGCCGAAGCCCTGGTCCGCTGGCGCCGCGAGGACGGCAAGATACTGACTGCGGGCAATTTCATACCGCTCGCCGAAGAGACTGGGTTGATCACCGAGTTGACCGATCTGGTGCTGGAGAAAGCCTGTGTGCAGATCCGGACCTGGCTGGATCGGGGTTATCCGGTGAAGCTGGCGGTCAATCTCTCGGCGCGGGATTTCGCCATCCCCGGGAGGTTGTTCGCGCGGGTCGCGGACCTCACCCGCAAGTACGGCGTACCGACGCGGCTGCTGGAACTGGAAATCACCGAGAGCATGCTCATGGAGGATCCGGAGCGCAGCCGTGAGGAACTGCTGGAATTGAAAAACGCCGGCTTCAGCCTGTCCATCGATGATTTCGGCAGCGGCTATTCGTCCTTGTTCTACCTCAAGAACCTGCCGGTTGACGTGCTCAAGATCGACCGCGCCTTCGTCAAGGATCTGGAGGAAACCAGCAATCGCCGCGATATTCCGGTGATCACCGGAATCATCGCGCTGGCGCGCAGCCTCGGCCTGCACACGGTTGCCGAAGGCGTGGAGACCGAACCCCAGAAGAAAGTGATCGAGTCGCTGGGCTGTGAGCTGATTCAGGGCTACCTGATCAGCGAGCCACTGCCCGCGCTTGAGTTCGAGCGGCGTTTCCTGGCCGATTTCGCCACCGATTCGGCGCAGGTGCGGCGCTGATCCGGAATGCCGCCGGAGCCCCGGCCGGCCACACTCAGAACCAGGCGTCGCGCATCTCGAATGGCGCCGGATTGGCGGTGCGGAGCACTTCCGCCTGCCAATGGATCTGCGGCAGTTCCCATTCAAGGTAGTACCGCGCGGTCTGGAGCTTGCCGCGGTAGAAGTTGCGGTCTTCCGGATGCGGGTCGCGCGCCAGGCCGGCCGCTGCGGCCAGCGCCTGCTTGAGCCATAGCCAGGACGCCAGTACCCGACCGTAAAGGTCGAGGTACTGGGTTGCATTGGCCATGCCCAGATCGACGTCCTCGGCTATCTTTTCCAGCACCGCGGTGGTGGTGGTATCGAGGATCTGCAGCGCCTCTTCCAGGGCTTCGCCGAAACCGGCGGTTTCGGCGCTCGCTGCGGCGGCGGCGATGTCGATGCGCGCGGCGGCCAGCAGGGCGCGATGCCCGGCGCCGCCGCGCATGCGGACCTTGCGCCCCAGCAGGTCGATACCGTGGATGGCTTCGGCGCCCTCGTGGATGGGGTTCAGGCGCTGGTCGCGATACAGCTGCTCGGCGCCGTATTCGCGCATATAGCCGGCGCCGCCGAGAATCTGGATGGCGTGGTCATTGCCGATGCAGCCGTATCTGGACGGCCAGGACTTGACGATCGGGGTGATCAGGTCGAGCAGCAATGCGGCCTGCTCGCGGCGCTCGGCATCCGGGGCGGTATGCTGGTCCTCGAACAGGCTGCTGGCGTAGAGACACATGAACAGCCCGCCTTCCGCATAGGCCTTTTGGGCGAGCAGCATGCGGCGCACATCGGCGTGCTCCACCAGCATGACCTGCGGCGAGTTCGGGTCGCTGCAGGACGGCAGCCGGCCCTGGGGGCGGTTGCGGGCATAGTCCAGCGCCAGGTTGTAGCCCTGGTAGGCCAGTGCCGCGGCGCCCAGTCCGATACCGATGCGCGCCTCGTTCATCATCTGGAACATGTATCCCAACCCCTGGTGGGCTTCGCCGACCAGGTAGCCCGTAGCGCCGTCGCGTTCGCCAAAGTTGAGCACCGTATTGGTGGTGTTGCGATAGCCCATCTTGTGGTTGAGGCCGGCCACCGTGACGTCGTTGCGAACGCCCGGAGTGCCGTCTTCGCCGACCAGGTACTTGGGCACGATGAACAGCGAGATGCCCTTGACCCCGGCGGGCGCGCCGCGGATCTTGGCGAGCACCATGTGGATGATGTTGTCGGTGATGTTGTGATCGGCGCAGCTGATGAACATCTTCTGTCCAGACAGCCGGTAACTGCCGTCCGCCGCGGGCTCGGCGCTGACCTGGATATCGCCCAGGGCAGAACCCTGACCGGGCTCGGTCAATGCCATGGTGCCATTGGCGCGGCCGGACATCAGTAGCGGCAGGTAGCGGGCTTTCTGTTCTGCGGAGCCGAACGCGCGCAACAGGTTGATCACGCCGATGGTGATGAAGGGATAGGCGGCGGTGCTGACGTTGGCTGCGTTGATATAGGCCATCACCAACCGGAAGATGACCTCGGGAAGCTGTGCGCCGCCTTCCTCGACGGTCTCATGGGCGGCCAGGAAGCCGGCTTGAGCGAATGCTTCCCAAGCCGCCCGGGTTTCCGGAATGAGCCGCACGGTGTCGCCGTCGAGGGTGGGTTCGTTGGCATCGCCCTTGGCATTGTGGTCGGCGAAATACTTCTCTGCCACTGCTTTCGCCGTCGCCAGGGTGGCGTCGAACACCTCGCGGGAATGATCCGCGTACGCCGGGCGTTGCAGCAGTTCCTCGGTGTTCAAAGCCTCATAGAGCTGAAACGCGATGTCGCGCTCGTTGAGCAATGGGATCATGGGTGGCCGGTCTTCTTGTAGTGAAGTAAGGGATAAAGGCGCCGGCGGGCGGCGCCCGGCGTCAATAACTGTAGGATTTGAACTGGTCGCGCAGATCCTTCTTGCTGACCTTGCCGGTGGCCGTGTGGGGAATGAATTCCACGAACACGCAGTCCTCGGGAATCCACCAGTTGGCGATCTTGCCCTTGAGAAAGCCGAGGATCTCTTCCTTTTTCGGCTCCGCCCCCGGCCGCTTGACCACCACCAGCAGGGGGCGTTCGGTCCATTTCGGGTGCGGCACGCCGATGACCGCGGCCTCCAGGACATCGGCGTGGCCCATGGCGGCATTTTCGATGTCGATGGAGCTGATCCATTCGCCGCCGGACTTGATCACGTCCTTGGTGCGGTCGGTGATCTGCATGTAGCCGTGGGAGTCGATGGTGGCGACATCCCCAGTATCGAACCAGCCGTCGGGAAGGTGGGCATCGGATTCTGCCATCCGGTAATAGCCGCTGCACACCCAGGGGCCGCGAACCTGCAACTGCCCCGAAGTCTTGCCGTCCCAGGGAAGCTCCTCCCCCTGGTCGTTCACGACGCGCATCTGGACACCGTAGATGAGGCGGCCCGCCTTGAGGCGGTAGGCCATTTTTTCTTCGTCCGGGAGTTCTTCCATCCACGGAAGCAAAGTGTTCAGGGTGCCCAGCGGGCTCATTTCGGTCATCCCCCAGCCCACATGCATATAAACGCCGAGCTGGTCCATGGCACGCATCAGCGCCTCCGGGCAGGCGGCGCCGCCTACCACCACTCGCTTCAGGGAGGGCACGCTGCCGCCGCTTTCCCGCAAGTGATTGGCGAGCGCCAGCCACACCGTGGGTACACCCAACGCCAGATTGACGCCTTCGTCGTTGATCAGCTCCGCGAGGGTGGCGCCATCGCCCATCTTGGGCCCGGGAAACACCAGTCGGGCGCCGGCCGCCGCCGCGGAATAGACCACACCCCAGGCGTTGACGTGGAACATGGGCACCACCGGCATCACGGTGTCGCCGGCAGCCAGGCCGATGACATCCCGCTGCCCGGTAGCCAGGCAGTGCAGCACCGTGCTGCGGTGGGAATAGAGCACGCCCTTGGGGTGGCCCGTGGTTCCCGAGGTATAGCACAGGGAGGAAGCGCTGTTCTCGTCCAGCGCCGGCCATTGGTAATCCGCGGGCTGGTCGGCGAGCAACGCCTCATAGCAATGCACGTTCTTCAGCGTCGTCGCCGGCATGGCTGCCGGACTGGTCAGCACCACGAACCCCTTGACCGTTTCCAGTTGCTCCTGGAGTTGCTCCAACAGGGGCACGAAGGCGACATCGGTGAAGATCCACTGGTCCTCGGCGTGGTTGACGATATAGGAGATCTGCTCGGGAAACAGGCGCGGGTTGATGGTGTGGCAGACATGGCCGGAGCAGCTGATGCCGTAATACAGCTCGAAGTGCCGGTAGTCGTTCCAGGCCAGGGTGGCGACGCGGTCGCCCTCTTGAAGACCCAGTCCGGAGAGCAGGTTGGCGACCTTGCGCGCCCGGAGAAAGGCCTCGCCAAAGGTATATCTGTGGCGGGGGTTATCGGCGGATACCGAGACGATCTCGGTATCCGCAAACACCTGTTCTGCGTATTGCATGATCGAGGTGATGGTCAGCGGATCGCTCATCATCTGACCGAGCATGGAGGCCTCCGTCGAAGAATGGCTGGGATTCTGATGGGTAATGCGGAAAGTTTAGCACAGGGCCCGGGCGCGACCCTGGGCGCCGGCCCTGTCCGCGTCGCGGTCAGGCCTGTTCCGCGGGCGCTTCGCGGGCGAGGGCTTCGAGCAGTTCGAAATCCGGGATCAGCGCGGGTTCGCCGCCGATATCGACCAGCAGCGCGGCGCCTTTGGGCGGTGGTACCTCGCGGGCGCACAGGTCGCTGTCCGCGCCCAGCCGCAAGGGTCTGGGCGGATCCTGAATGGCGAGACCGTAATGGCTGCGCGGCGCGGTATCGCCCCGCATCTTGATCACCACCATGCGCCGGGCAGCGTCGCGGGGCGCGCCCGGGTCTCCGCCGATGGCCTCGTAGTCGAGCAACGGGATTTCCAGTTCCCGCCAGCGCGCCCAGCCGAGCAGCCAGTCGGCATGCGCGCCGTGCGCCGCCAGCGGGGGTTCCTCGACCACCTCGGCGATGGCGTTGAGCGGCACCAACAGCTGCAGGCGCCGGCCCGACAGCGTCAGCAGTGCGCACTCGACGGGCGCCTGGAGGGCCAGGTCCGGTTCCGCGTCTGTCATCGGGCTTCCACCATGAGAGGGAGAGCAACATCATCCCGGTCGGCACGCTGCCGGCCGCCCGTTGCGGGCTGATGGCGGTGATTGAAACGCCGTGCCAGCGCTTGCAGCGAGCCGATGTAATCGGCGCCGCCACGGGCGATCACCGCCTCCGGCATGGCGCGGGCGACGCAGTCCGAGGGGTCCTGCACCCATACCTCCCCGCCCTGTTCGCGGATGTGCTGGCTGCCCAGTACGCCGTCATCCCCGAGACCGCCGAATACGATCATCCCGGCGCGCTCGCGATAGGTCAGTGCCAGGTTTTCCGCGAGCTGATCGATGTTGGGCCGATAGGGCTCCGGCCAGGCTCCGGAGAGAACGCGGAGTTCCGCTCCGGGACGCAGGCGCAATCGCCGTTCCGGGTGCACCAGGGCCAGAGACCCCTCCAGCAGGAAATCCGTTGCCGTGGCGATCCCTGCCCGCCAGTCGCTGTCGCGGCTGAGCCAGCGTTGCAACTGGTCCAGATGGCCGGGGTCGATGTGCTGTGCGTACAGAAGGGCCAGTCCCGCCGCTCTGGGGACGGCGGAGAGGAATTGTGCCACGGCCGCCGGGCCTCCCGTCGAGGCGGCCAGCAGCCATACGCGTTCGGCGCGTGCCGCACTGGTCAGGTCTCCCAGTGGCCGGCGGGCTGCGGTGATGCGTTGCCGCAGACTTTGCTTCCAGGATGCGAAGGCGGTGCGCGATCGGGCCAGGAAATCGGCCTCGATGTGCAGGTGGAAACACGCGGCGACCTCGCGCGCCGAGTCTTCGCGGGACCCGATCTCGATCAGCAGGTCGATGTCGCGCCAGTCCGCCGCCGCCATGTCCTGGGGCCGGCTGGTGTCGAACAGCACCAGGTGGCCGAGTTCCTCCAGCGCGCGGCGCAGCGGCGCCCGGTCCCAGGGGCCGTCAGAGACCATGGCCACTTTCACGCTGCGAGGCTCCGGTCGGTGGCAGACAGGCCTCGACCACTGCCAGCAGGTGTTCTTCCTGATAGGGTTTGCCGAGGTAGTGATCGACCCCCAGTTCCAGGGCCTTGTTGCGGTGCTTGTCGCCGCTGCGTGAGGTAATCATGACGATGGGCAGGGCGCGCAGGCGTTCCGAGGCGCGCACCTGGCGGGTGACCTCGAAACCATCCATGCGCGGCATCTCCACATCGAGCAGCATCAGGTCCGGGGTGAGCTCCTGGAGCAGTTGCATCGCCTCGACGCCATCGCGCGCGCTGAGCACCTTGTAGCCCTGGCGTTCGAGCAGGCGTCCCGTGGCCTTGCGCATGGTCACCGAGTCGTCGACCACCAGTACCACGGATCCCGAGGCTTCGATCTGGGGTTCCGGCGGTGACAGGGTCGCGCTGCCGTAACGCAGTGCCGACCAGGGCGCGACCCGATCGGTGATCAGGGCATTGAGGTCGAGGATGGGGACCACCTGGCCGTCGCCCAGCACAGTGGCGCCGGAAAGCCCCCGAACCTTTGCGAACTGCGGCCCCAGGGATTTCACCACCACCTCCTGGCTGGGCTCGAGGGCGTCGACCAGTACAGCGGTCGGTTCCGAGGTGCCCTTGGTGAGCACCAGCGCCGATTTGCCGGCGGCCAGCTCGGCGCCCGGCTCGGTACTGCCGATGAGGTCGCCGAGCCGGCACACCGTGAAACGCTCGCCGCGATAGCTGAAGCCGGTCTCCGCCTGGGTGCGGAGCTGCTCCAGTTCGGCGGCGTCCAGGCGCACCACCCCAGAGACATTGTTGACCAGGGTACCGTAGCGCTCGCGGCTGGCCTTCATCAGCAGGGCGCGGTTGACGGATACCGTGAAGGGCAGGCGGAGTGTGAACTCCGTACCCTCTCCCTCCCGAGAGCGGGGGCTGACGCTACCGCCCAGTTGGCGCAGTTCGCTGTCGACCACGTCCATGCCGATGCCGCGCCCGGAAATCTGACTGACGGCGCTCGAGGTCGAAAATCCCGGGTGAAAGATCAGTTGGGTGAGGTCCTGCTCGCCGATGGCCGCATCCGGGTTGAGCAGACCCAGGCTCTCGGCCTTGCTGCGGATGGCTGCGAGATCCAGGCCACAGCCGTCGTCGGCGAGCTGGATCACCACGTCGCCGGCCTCCCGGGAGAAGGTGATGGATACCCTGCCGGTCTCGGGCTTGCCGGCGGCGCTGCGTCGCTCGGGCACTTCGATGCCGTGGTCGATGGCGTTGCGGATCAGGTGCTCCAGCGAGGGCACGATGCGCTCCAGCACCGAACGGTCCATTTCGCCTTCGATGTTGTGCAGTTCCAGTTCCACCGGTTTGCCCAGTTCGCTGGCGGTCTGGCGCACGATGCGCCGCAGGCGCGGCACGATCCGCGCAAAAGGCACCATTCGGGTCAGGGACAGATTTTCCTGCAGCTCGCGATTGATGCGGGCCTGTTGGATCAGCAGCGCCTCGGTCTCCCGAGCCTTGGTGAGCAGGGTGTCCTGCAGGTCGTGAAGATCGGAGGCGGATTCCTCCAGCGCCCGCGACAGCTGCTGCAGGGTCGAATATCGATCCATCTCCAGAGGGTCGAACTGATCTTCCGTGCCCTCGGAGATCAGTTGTTCGCGCCGAAACTGGATCTGCGCCTCGGTTTCCATGCCCAGGCGGCGCGCCTGGTCGTGGAAACGGTCGACCGTGGTGTCCATTTCCTCCAACTGAAAGTGAAACTGCTGGAGCTGCTGTTCGATACGACTGCGGCTGATGCTGGTCTCATCGGCCAGATTGACCAGCTTGTCGAGAATCGACGCCGCGATCTTGACCACCTCGCGGGGTTGGCTGGCGCCGGTCAGGTCGCGTTCGGCTCCGCCCTCGCGCACCCTGCGCCGCCAGGGCGGCGTAACCCCGGAGCTGCGGAACAGTTCCCCGGCCGGCGGTGCCGATGGTGGCGCTGCCGGCCGGCTCTCCGCGGCCGGTGTTGGCACTGCTCGAGGTGGCGGTTCCACGGGCAGGGACATGGGCGCTGGTTCGGTCTGCGGCGTCGCCTGCCGGTCGCCGCGGGCGATCTGCTCGCGCTGTTGCTCGATACGGTCGTAGAAGGCCAGACAGGTGTCGAAGAAGTGCGCGTCCGCGGCCCCAGGCGCGGTCGCCAGGACCAGGGTTTCGAATTCATGGCACAGGCTCCCCAGTGCCGAGCAACCCGCCATTCGCGCGCTGCCCTTGAGGGTATGCAGTGCCCGTTTGAGATCCTCGGCGCGCTCCACGGGGGTATCGCCGTCCCGCCAGCGGGTGATCGACTGCTCGATCTGTTCGGCCAGCTCCGCGGCTTCTTCGAGGAAGATTGCCACCAGCTCGGCATCCGGGGCCTCGTCCAGGGTCTGGTCGGGGAGCGTCTCGCCGGTCTTCGGGTGGGGGGCTGGCGTCGCCGCCTGGCCCGCTGTGGGCCAGGGCTCATAATCCGCCCCCCGCGCCGCGGTATCCGGCGCGCGCTCCGGCTGCCAGCACAGGCGAAGACGGGCTTCGAGTTCGGCATCCAGCGGAGGTGGCGGCAGCGCGGCCGCCACGGCGTCGAGCATGGTGAGTAGTTGTTCGATGCCCCGGCTGAAGTCCGCTTGGTCTGTTGCGGCAGCCGGATCCGCGCCCAGGGCCCGGGCGCCGCTTTCGGCCAGTAGCCCGGCTGCGTCGGCCAGCGGTACCAACCCGCTTTCCGCAGCAGCGGCGGCCAGCCTGTCGAGTTCGCCGAGCAATGCCGGCAGCCGTTCGCGCCACTGGCCGGCGGGTGTCGCAGGCAGCCATTCGACCGCCGTCAGCAGAGCCTCCAGGCCTTCCGCCATCAGTGCCTGCAGAGGTTCGCGGGTGCGCGGGCCGGCGCGCAGCAGGCTGTCGCGCGCGTGCTCGAGCTGGAGGTTGCACGCATCCAGATCGACCTCCGTAGCTGTGCCGGCAACCAGGTCACGGCAGCCGCCGAGCACGCCGGCGATGGCCTCAAGCCCCTCCGGGTCGGGGCTATCGCCGCGCTCCGCGTAGCGCGTGGCCAGTGCTTCCAGGGTGCGCAGGGCGCGCGACAGCGGCCGATGTTGGAGGCGTTCACAGCAGCCGACCAGGGTATGAATGGCTCGCGCCACGCTTTCCGGCCGGGGCCCGGGAGCGGCATCGCGCCGGGCCGCCAGGAAGTGTTCCAGAATCTCCAGCTGCGCCACGGCTTCCTCGCGGAACTCTTCCGCAAGGGGTTCCCGCTCTGGCACTGCAGGAGTCGCCGGTGCAATTTCCGGGGCTGAACCGCCGGCGGCCAGGTGCTCCGCCCGTTCGATCAGCAGCTCGTCCTGGGCGCTGGGCCCGGGGGCGGCTCCGGCGGCGAATTCCTCGACCAGCTCCGGAAGCCTGGCGCGAGCGTCCGCGATCAGCGTGCCGGCCGCATCGGACCAGCCGAGATCGCCTTCGAGCACGCGGTTGAGCAGCTGCTCCACGGCCCAGCACAGCGCCGCGAGCTCGGTGGCGCCAACCATGCGGCCGCTGCCTTTGAGGGTATGGAATCCCCGGCGGATATCCCCCAGCGCCGCCGGCGGCGCCCCGGCGGTGCCCTGGGTTTCCAGGCCGCTCAGAAAAGCCAGTATCTCGCGGGCCTCCTCGATGAAGATGTCGCGAATTTCCGCGTCGACCTCTTGGTGTCCAGGATTCGGGGCGATTACCGCCGTCGTCGGCGAGGCGTTGGGGGGCGGTGAAGCCGGCACCTGTGCCTCCGATGCCGCGGCGGCTTCAGCGCACAATCGCTGCACCCGCTGCTCGGCCTGGGCGAGCACGCGGTTACCGGTTTCGGTTTCACCCTGGACGAGGAGATCCAGGTAATACTCGGCGGCGATCAGACAGTCGGCCAGGGTATCCAATCGGGCCCAGGAAGGGCTGCCGGAGATTTCTCCGAGCCGCTCCAGATGGTCCCCACAGGCGGCGAACACGGCACTCAGACGTTGCTGTTCGATGACTTCCAGCGCGCGTTGGATCTGCCGGGCGCGCGTGATTGCTTCGGCCAGCCGGGAAGCGTCGTGAGGTGCTGAGGCATAATCGATGACCGCATCCTTGATCTCGTCGATCAGGCTGCGCACCGTGCCGATTACCGCGGCCGCCGCCGCATCGACCAGTGCCTCCCGGGAGCCCCTTTCGTCCTCGGGCTCCGCGCCCGTGGCGGTCCAGCTGTCGATCAGGCGTTCCAGGGTCTCGATCTCGTCCGCCCATCGCTCCCAGTCAGCGTTCGCCGGGGTGTTCGCATCTTCTTCGAGCAGCGCCGCGGCGCGCCCGGCAGCGGCCGCCGCGCCGGGCAGGTCCGCCACCGTCAGGGTGTCGCGCAGGCGCCGCAATGGCGGTCGCAGCCTGGCCGCCCCCGCTGCCGGACTGTCGCCGGATTGTGCCCGTTCCTCGCCCAATCGGCGCAGTGCCTGGAGTTCGTCGCGCAGTTCACACTGCAGAGTCGCGCGCACTGTCTGGCCCCGCGCCGGCCACAGATTGTCGCTGCCGTCGACGTACAGCCCGGACTCGATGGCAAAGGTGTCGCGCAGTTCCCGGCCGGCGTCACCCGCATCCGCGGCGGCGTAGTACAACAGGCTCTTGAACAGCTCCCGGGACACCGGGGGTTGTTCGCTATCGCCTTGGTCGAGCTGGTCGCAGGCGCGCAGGTCGCGGTCGAGTTCCCAGAACAGCTGGCGCAGCGCGGGGCTGATCCGGGGCAGTTGGCCCAGGTGTGAGAGCACCTGGCCGCAGAGCTCCCAGAGCTGGCCGCGCCGGCTGCCGGCGAACAGCTCGCCCATGCGCTGCGCCACCTTGAGCATCAGTTCGTGCTCGCGGTCGGTCTGTTCTCCCTTGAGCAAACCCAGCAGGGCGTGCTGGTAGATCTGCCGCAGCTTGCGGCAGAGCGCGCCGAACTCGCTCTGGTCCCGGGTGGGCGGCAGGGCCAGGGAAGCGTTTTCGAAGGCTGTCAGGTCGGCGCTGAACAGGCCTCCCTCCGAAGCCAGGGGTTGGCGACACAGCGCGCGCAGGTCATTGAGCAGCGCGAGCAGCAGTGCCGGTTGCTCGCGGCGTTCGATGAGGCAGCGATCCAGGTAGCCTGGCAGTGCCGCGGCGGCGGCGGCGAGCGCCTCGCCGGCCTGCTCCCCACTGGTGATCTCGCCCCTGAGCAGGGCTTCCACGGTGGCTTCCATGGCCTCGATCAGGAGCGTGCCACCGGCGCTTTCGGCCAACTGCAGGGAGCCCGAGACCTGGTGCAGATAGGCTTGGCAGAATTGCAGTTGTTGGCGATCCGTGGGTGCGGAGAGATAGGCGGCAAGTGCTGCGGTGGCCTCTTCGAGGCTGATGGCCACCTCGTCGATCAGCCAGCGCAACCCCCAGGGCCCGGTTTCCGCGGCCATGTCATTTACCCTCCGGGTGGGGGCGCCGATAGGCGCTGATATCCGGATGGCGCTCCCGCACCAGGAATCCCGGTTGCCAATCGCTGCATTCGCCCGGACCCACCACCAGCAGACCGCCGGGCTTCAGACGCCGGGCGAGAAAGTTCAGGGCCTGGCGGCGGCGCCAGCGGCGGAAGTAGACCAGCAGATGCTGGCAGAAAATGATGTCCGCGCCTTCGCGAAAGAAGCCGCACCGCTGGTCGAGCAGGTTGTCGGCAACAAAACCGACATGGCGCCGTACTTCCGCGGTGAGCCGGAAACGGCCGGTGGCGATCGATTCCATGAAGCGCGTCAGGCGTTGCCGATCTGCAGTGCCCAGCGCGTTGAGTGGATAGATTCCGGTGCGGGCCTCGCGCAATGCGCTGACGCTGATGTCCGTACCGATCACGGCAAATTCCGGGGCATGGCCCGCAGTCTCGAACCCTGCCAGCGCATCCAGGGCCAGTGAGTAGGCCTCTTCGCCGGTAGAGCAGCCCAGACTCCAGATATCGAGCTTTTCTCCGCCCTGCCTGGCTGCTCGCCGAGCGACCTGTTCGCGGATGAAGTCGTGGGATTCGCGGTGACGGAAAAAGCGCGTCTCCTTGATCACCAGACGGTCGAGCAGGTGCCGCCATTCGCCGACGCCGGAAGCCGGCTGCAGGAGGTGCTGGAGATAGGTTTCGAAATCCAGGCCCAGTTCGCCGAGTCGCCGTTCCAGTTCGCGGCGCACAAAGGGTTCCCGGTGGTCGTGGATGAGGATTCCGGTGCGCTGTTCGAAATGCTCGGCCCAGATCCGGTACTGGCCGTTCTCCAGGGCCGTCGCCGGCCGGGAGTCGGCGATGCCCAGGAGCCGCGGCTCGCTTGCGACCACCCCGGTGGTCGGGGTCGCCGGGGCGGCGGGCAAGGGCAGGTTACCGGCTTTCATCGGCGCGGATAATCCTGATCGAGGTCGAATTCGTCGAGGTCGATTTCGGCCAGCTCGGTGCTCAGGCGCTGTGGGGGGGCGGCCTCGACTCTGGAATCATGGTCGTCGGAATCGGTTTCTGCGGCGTCCGTGAACCAGTCATCGCCAGCGTCTTGGCGGTGATCCAGTCGCTCCATGAGGGCGCTGCTCTCGGCCAGCACCGCGGCGATGTGCGGTTGAGGGGTGCCGCGTTCCCGGCGCGGGGTGTCGCCCGGAGCGGCTGCGGCAGTCTCTCGGTCGTGCGTTGCCGGGTGCTCCGCGGGCGCGCGTCCGGAGCGTTCGATCCTGTGCGTTTCCGGGAGCTTGAACCCGGATACGGATTGGCGCAGCTCGGTGGCCATGTCGGTGAGTTCGCCAATCGAGGCGGTGGTGTCATTGGCCTGCTCGAGGGTGCGCGAGGTGATCTCCTGAATCACGTTCATGGTGTTGGAGATGTGGCTCGCCGTGCCGGACTGGTGGCGCGCAGCGGTGGAGATGTCCTGAATCAGTTCGGCGAGGTCGGTGGAGACGGTTTCGATCTGTCCCAGTGCCACTCCGGCATCCTGGCTCAGCGCGGCGCCGGCGACCACTTCGGCGGTGGTCTGTTCCATGGACGCCACTGCGGCCCCGGTGTCGGCCTGGATCGCTGCCACCAGAGTGGCGACCTGCTTGGCGGCATTTGCCGAGCGCTCGGCCAGCCGCTGCACTTCGTCGGCGACCACCGCAAAGCCGCGCCCGGCATCGCCCGCCATGGAGGCCTGAATGGCGGCGTTCAGCGCCAGCACATTGGTTTGATCGGCGATATCACCGATCAGCGAGACGATGTCGCCGATTTCCTGGGAGCTTTCGCCGAGCCGCTTGATGCGCTTGGCGGTTTCCTGAATCTGCTCCCGGATGCGGTCCATGCCGGCGATGGTGTTCTGGACGACGCCGGCGCCCTGGGTGGCGATCGACACCGAGCGCGCCGCCACCGCAGCGGATTCGGTGGCGTTGGCCGATACCTGGTCGATGGTGATGGCCATCTCGCTGATGGCCGCCGAGGCGCTGGTGATCTCGCGGGCCTGGCTCTCTGCGGCGTCGGAGAGTTCGAGGGCGGTGGTGCGGGCACGGCTCGAGGCAGCGGAGACGTCGGCGGAGGTCTCCTCGATGCGCGAAACCAGCTCGCGCAGTTGCTGGATGGCGTAGTTGATGGCATCGGCAATGGCGCCGGTGAAATCCTGGGTGACCGTGGCTTCGGCGGTCAGGTCGCCCTCCGCGAGACCTTCTATCTCGTCGAGCAGGCGCAGGATCGCGTCCTGGTTGGCCTGGTTGGCCTCCGCGGTCTTGCGCAGCCGACGGCGGCTGTCGGCGACCAGGATGAACGCCAGGGCGGCGAGCCCGGCGACCAGCAGACCGACGCCCAGGATCGCCAGGGCGGTGATGCTGAGACCGGGCAGGACCTGGGTCCCCGCACTGGTACCCAGGATGCGGATATGGTCGGCCAACGCCTTGGCCTGGGTGCTGAGCGCACTGTTGCCGGTGGCGATGGCCGCCGCCGCCGCTTGCCCCGTGATCACGTGTTCCGCCAGCTGTTCCAGGCGGTCGATCGCCTCCGCCAGCGCCCGATAGCGGTCTGCGGTCGCCGCCAGCTGGTAGCGAACGTCATTGTTACGGGCCGCGCTGAGATCGAGGTCGGGGGCTCCGTTGCGGAGCCCATCCAGGATCCGCGTGAAGCGTCGGTTGAATTCGCGGAGGGTCGAAAAAGCTGCCGCAGCCTGGGCCTCGGGGTCGAGCAGCGAAGTGACCGTGGCTTCGAGTTGTTCTGTCCAGGCCGCCAGTGAATAGGCAGCATCGATCTCGGTCGCCGAAGCCCGGGCATTGACCATGGTCTTGCCCAGGGCGGCGGTGGCTTCCTGCAGTGCGGGCAAGGTCTCCAGTGCCCGCGTCGCCGCCCGCTGAAAACCCTCGGCGGCTTGGCCGCGCACGGCTACCACGTCCACCTGGCGCTGCACTTCTCCCCAGTCGGACGCGAAGGCCGAGACTCGCTCCGGCGGCAACTGGCCGGCGAGGTCCGCGTCGATACTGGCCCAGATTTTGGCCATGCTGTCGCGCTGTTCGAGCATGAGGGTGTGTGCTTGCGGATCCCCGAGTGCCGCCAGGGATGCGCTGCGTGACAGATCGCCGGCCAGGGTCTGGACGTCGGCGGCCATTTGTGTGCTGGCGCGGTCGTATTCGGCATCCCGATACAGGGTGTAGAAGATGTAACCCAGGCCGATGGTGAGCGCGATCAGCACCACCACCAGCAACAGCACCGGTAGCCCCGTGGCGGCGCGCGCTTTGAGTGATTGAGGTTCCATGGTTCGGCGTGGGCTCCGGCGGCTCAGGTGGGGGCGGGATCGCGCAGGGCGACGTCGCGAAACAGCGGGTCCCGGAACAACAGGGCGGGCTGGAACAGCGGGACCACTCCCTGGCCGGGGTCGCAGAGCCCGCCGACGGCATAGCCGCGCAAGGGGCTCTCCGCGAGTTCTTCCGGCGCCACATAGGCGTCGTGGGGAAAGCGCCGCAGGCCCTCGACTCGGTCGACGATCAGTCCCGCGGAGAACTCCTCCGAAAAAATCACCAGGATGCGCTGTTGCTTGGAAGGGCTCTGCGCCCGGCCCAAAAATTGGGCGCCGTCGGCAACCGGCAGCAGTTTGCCGCGGACGTTGGCGATGCCGCGCATCCAGGGCTGGACCTGAGGAACCCGGGTCAGGGGCACCAGTGGCAGGATTTCCGCCAGCCAGGCCAGATCGATCAGGACCCTGGTGCCCGCCAACTGAAAGGCGATGAGGGTTTCGATCGGCGCTGGTTGGGCCTGCACCGGCAGGCCGGCCGAACCCTGCGCGAAAGCTGCCGACAGGCTGCGCAGCAGGCGCAGGGGTTCCGGAGGCGATGGCGCACCGTTCACGATAGCGTCAATGGGTTACATTCTGAATCATGGCGAGCAGCTCCGCCTCCCGGACCGGCTTGGTGACATAGCCTCTGGCGCCTTGGCGCGCGCCCCAGATCCGGTCGACCTCCTGGTTCTTGTTGGAAACCAGGATTACCGGGATATGGCGAGTACCCGCCCCACGGTTGAGTTGTCGGGTGGCCTGAAAACCGTTCATGCCGGGCATGACGATATCCATCAGCACCAGGCTGGGCTGCTCGTCGCGGGCCGCGCGCAGTCCGGCTTCGCCATCCTCTGCCTGAATCACGCTGTATCCGTGTTGTACGAGGATTTCGGTCAGTTCCCGGGTGTCGGCCGGAGAATCGTCGATGATCAGTATCTTGCGCATGTTCTGGCTACCTGTTGGGCGCGCCCCGGGGGATCAGGCCTCGGGCAGAGTCTGTTCGGCGTCTGATGCGGCATCCGGGGACGCCGCGATCTGGGCGACCACGTCCAGGATCTCCTGGCGGCTGAAAGGCTTGGTCAGGTAGGCGTCGGCGCCGACGATGCGGCCGCGCGCCTTGTCGAACAGGCCATCCTTGCTCGACAGCATGACCACCGGGATGTGCTGGTAGCGGCGGTTGTTCTTGACCAGGGCGCAGGTCTGGTAGCCGTCGAGTCGGGGCATCATGATGTCCACGAAGATCAGGTCGGGCGGGTCGTCGGCGATCTTGGCGAGCGATTCGAAGCCGTCTACTGCGGTGGTGACCTGATAGCCCGCGCGGGAGAGCAGGGTTTCCGCAGTCCTGCGAATGGTATTGCTATCGTCGATCACCAGGATCTTCACCTTGAGGAACCCTTATGCCTGCTCAGTGGATTGGGCGAACCGTGCCCCTGCCGCGCCGCCGCTCCCGCGGTTTCGAGGCGGTTTGCGCAAGCGGTTTCTTATGTAACACATGCTCGGGGTATTATCCAGATTGGCTTTATCATTCCGTCAAGGCGCGCTGAATTTCGCGTGCTGGATCGCATTCTGCTTTGAGGTACCCGCCATCATGACAATCAGCCTGGGCGTGATCATGGACCCGATCGCCACCATCGCTCCCAAGAAAGACACCACCCTGGTGCTGTTGCTGGCCGCGCAGGCGCGCGGTTGGCAGCTGTGGTACATGGAACAGTGCGATCTGGCGCTGGAGGGCTCTGTGCCGGTGGCGCGACAGCGGCCCTTGCGCGTGCGGGATTCGCTCACCGACTGGTTCGAACTCGGCGAGCCGGTAGAGCGGTCGCTGGCCGAACTGGACGCTGTGCTGATGCGCAAGGATCCCCCCTTCGACAGCGAATATATCTACAGTACTTACTTGCTCGAAGAGGCCGAGCAACTGGGGGTGCTGGTGGTCAATCGGCCGGCCAGCCTGCGCGACTGCAATGAGAAGCTTTTTGCCACCCAGTTTCCGCAGTGCACACCGCCCCTGCTGGTGAGCCGCGACCCGGCGCGGCTGCGTGCCTTCTATCACCGCCACCGGGACGTCATCTTCAAGCCGCTCGACGGCATGGGTGGTATCGGCATTTTTCGCGCCCGTGATCCGGAGCCCAACCTGAGCGTGATCATCGAAACCCTGACCGGGCACGGCAGCACCACCATCATGGCGCAGCGTTACATTCCCGAGATCGTCGATGGCGACAAGCGCATCCTGGTGGTCGATGGCGAAGCCGTTCCGCACTGCCTGGCGCGGGTGCCTGAAGTGGGCGAGGTGCGCGGCAACCTGGCCGCCGGCGGCAATGGCATCGTGCGGCCGCTGTCGGAGCGCGATTGGTGGATCGTCGAACAGGTGACGCCGACCCTGCGCGAGCGCGGCCTGCTGTTCGTCGGCCTCGACGTGATCGGTGATTATCTGACCGAGATCAATGTCACCAGCCCGACCTGTGCGCGCGAGATCGATCGCGAGCGGGACACCGACATCGGCGGCCGGTTGATGGCCGCGATCGAGCGGCGCCTGTCTTGATGACCTCTGCGCCGCTGTTTCGGAAGACCTTCGAGAACCGGGACTCGGATCGATTGGGATTCGCGGCCCTACTGGCGCTCGCCGTCCACCTGATGCTGTTGTTCGGCATCGGCTTTTCCGCGATTTCCCGGCCGGAGGCGCCGGCTTCGCTGGCGGTGACCATCGCCGTCAATGTCGCCGATGAGGCCCCCGATGAGGCCGACTTTCTGGCTCAGAGCCATCAGCAGGGCGGCGGTCAGCATGCACAGCCGGCCGAACTCAGCAACGATCGCGAAGCGGACTTCAGCGATTCGAGGATCACGGAGGTGCGGCCGATAGCCGAGCCGGTACCCCTGCCGCCGCCAGCTCCGCAGGGGGTGGCCAGCGCTGTGGTGCTGGCCGACGCCGGCCCGCGCGTCCAGCGCCTGCCCCCTCCGGGAGTGGACGCCAGCGCCAGCTTGCCGGAGGCCGCAGCGCCGGCTCCGCCCAGTGCGGAGGTCGCCAGTCTGCGCGCCAAGCTCGATCATCTGCGCCGCGACTACAGCCGGACGCCCAAGGTATTGCGCGTGACCTCGGTGAATGCCAAGGCAGCGGAAACCGCGGTCTATCTGGACTACTGGGAGAGCCTGGTGGAACAGGTCGGCAATCGCCATTACCCGGAGGAGGCGCGTCGCAAGCACATTTTCGGCAGTCTGCGGCTGGCGGTAACCCTGCTGCCGGACGGTCGTGTGGACGGGGTCGAGGTACTGGAGAGTTCCGGCTATCGGGTGCTCGACCAGGCGGCGATACGCACCATTCGCCTGGCCGCGCCCTTCGCACCCTTTGCCGATGAGCTCGCCGCGTGGGACCGGCTGGAGATCATCCGTACCTGGCAGTTCACGCCCGGTAACCGGCTGTACACCAGCACCGATTAGCGACACCTCCAAGGTGCGGCAGCGTCCGACCCGGTCCGGGGGGCAATCCGCGCGCGGTCCCGCAAACGGGCATCACAGCGGGGTGGTCCAGGGTGCATGTGGCGGGTGTTGGGCCTTGTTTTGTCCCCGCCGCGCCTCAATACTGAGCTGCATGGACAAATCTGACCAAGACAGCCGAGACAGCTTCATCTGCCTGGAGCACCATTTCCTCATTGCGATGCCCAGCTTGCGGGGATCCGAATTCGCCGACTCACTGATTTACCTCTGCAAGCACACCCCGGACGGCGCCATGGGCCTCAGGGTGAACCATTGCCTCGATGTCACCATGCGCGAGCTGTTCCTGCACCTGCAGCTGCCCAGCGATGGCGCGGCCGCCGACCGCCTGCTGCTCGCCGGCGGGCCGGTGCGCAGCGAATGGGGGTTCGTGCTGCACCCCTGTTCCGGTCGCCGGTGGCAGTCGACTTTGGATGTCGCTCCGGGAGTGGCCCTCACTGCGTCCCGGGACATCATCGAGGCGCTGGCGACCGGTGACGACGCTCCGCAGCACAGCCTGGTGGCACTGGGTTATGCCGGTTGGGGGGCGGGACAGCTCGAGGAGGAGTTGCGCGACAATGTCTGGCTTACGGTGGCCGCGGAGGCGGATCTGCTGTTCGACGTGCCCCTGGAGGACCGCGCGCGGTTGGTGGCGGCGCAGATCGGCGTCGATCTCGCCAAGCTGAGTGATTGTGTCGGGCACGCCTGAGCGCCCGCGCGGGGCGCTGTGCTTTGATTTCGGAACCCGCCAGATCGGCGTCGCCTACGGGCAGACGCTTTCCCGGACCGCGCGGCCGGTGGCCGTGCTGCGGGCCCGCGACGGCCAGCCGCGATGGGAGGAGGTGGCGCTGTTGATCGCCGAGTGGGGCCCCGCGCTGCTGGTGGTTGGGCTGCCCCTCAACATGGATGGCAGCGAGAGTGATTTCTGCCGCCGCGCGCGCAAGTTTGCCCGTCGTCTGGAGGCGCGCACCGGTAGGCCGGCGACCATGGTCGACGAACGGTTGTCGACGGTCACTGCCAAGTGCGAGGCCGGGCCGCCCCGGGACTACCGCCGCCATCCGGTGGACGGCAGGGCAGCGGCGCTGATTCTCGAGACCTGGTTGTCCGAGCCGGAATCAGGTGTCGACCCCTGACCCCTGGCCGACTCAGCGCTGGAACAGCCGCGTGCGCTCGGCATTCTCATCTTCCTTGAGGAACAGATCGTCCGCGGCGTTGGAGAGATAGCCGGGGTCGGTCTCCGATTGCAGCTTGATCATGAGGCGGAGGTCGTTCTTCGAATCGGCCGCCGCCAGGGCGTCCTCGTAGTTGACCACGCCGTCGTTGTAGAGCCGGAACAGTGCCTGGTCGAAGGTCTGCATGCCCAGCTCGGCGGAGCGGGTCATCAGCTCCTTGAGCTTGTGTACCTCGCCCTTGCGGATCAGGTCGGATGCCAACGGGGTGTTGATCAGAATCTCGATTGCCGCCCGCCGGCCCGTGCCGTCGGCGGTGGCAATCAGCTGCTGGGCGATCATCGCGCGCAGGTTCAGGGACAGATCCATCCACAGCTGCGGGTGGCGTTCAGCCGGAAAGAAGTGCTGGATGCGGTCGAGGGCCTGGTTGGCGTTGTTGGCGTGCAATGTGGTCAGCACCAGATGGCCGGTCTCGGCGAAGGTGATGGCGTGTTCCATGGTCTCCCGGGTGCGGATCTCGCCGATCAGGATGACGTCCGGGGCCTGCCGGAGGGTGTTCTTCAGGGCCACTTCGTAGGAGTCGGTATCGATGCCCACCTCGCGCTGGGTGATGATGCAGCCCTCGTGCTGGTGTACGAATTCGATCGGATCCTCGATCGAAATGATGTGGCCATGGCTGTTGCGGTTGCGGTGTCCGACCATGGCAGCGAGGGAGGTGGACTTGCCGGTCCCGGTGGCGCCCACGAAGAAGATGATGCCGCGCTTGGTCATCACCAGTTCGTTGAGAATGGGGGGCAGCAGCAGTTCCTCGGCCGTCGGTATCTGGGTTTCGATGCGCCGCAGGACCATGCCCGCGTCGTTGCGCTGGTAGAAGGCGCTGACCCGGAAGCGCGCAGCGCCGACCCGCTCGGAACTGATCGCGAAGTTGAGCTCGTGATGACGGCGGAATTCCTGGCGCTGTTGTTCGTCCATGATGCCTTCCACCAGTGCCAGGGCCTGATTCGCCGACAGCGGAACCTTGCCTACCGGCATGATCTGGCCGTTGATCTTCAGGCTGGGGGGAACGCCGCGGGTGACGAAGAGGTCGGACGCCTTCTTGTCCACCATGAGGTTCAGCAGGGTATCGAAGTCCATCTTGTCTTCCTCCCTCGTCGGGGGTCTGATGACCAGTGCGCTCCGGCGGGCTGCCGCGCAGTGGGGCGCGGGTTAGGTGAAATCCTCGGGAATCTTGGCCTTCTCGCGCGCCGCCTCCTTGGTGATGATCTTCTGCTGGACCAGCCGGCGCAGGCATTGGTCCATGGTCTGCATGCCGTGGTTGGCCCCGGTCTGAATCGCCGAGTACATCTGTGCCACCTTGTCCTCGCGGATCAGGTTGCGGATCGCCGCGGTGCCGATCATCACTTCGTTGGCTGCGATCCGACCGCCGCCGATCCGCTTGATCAGGGTCTGGGAAATGACCGCCTGCAGGGACTCGGAGAGCATGGAGCGCACCATGGCCTTCTCGGCTGCGGGAAACACGTCGACCACCCGGTCGATGGTCTTGGCCGCCGAGGTGGTATGCAGGGTGCCGAATACCAGGTGCCCGGTTTCCGCGGCGGTGAGCGCCAGGCGGATGGTCTCCAGGTCACGCATCTCGCCTACCAGGATGATGTCCGGGTCCTCCCGCAATGCCGAGCGCAGGGCCTCGTTGAAGCCGTGGGTATCCTTGTGCACCTCGCGCTGATTGACCAGGCACTTCTTGCTCTCGTGCACGAATTCGATGGGATCTTCGATGGTGAGAATATGCTGGTAGCGGTTCTCGTTGACGTAATCGATCATTGCCGCCAGGGTGGTGCTCTTGCCGGAACCCGTGGGCCCGGTCACCAGCACCAGGCCGCGTGGATACATGGAGACATCGCGAAAAATCTGCCCGAAGCCGAGATCTTCTAGCGTCAGCACGCGTGAGGGGATGGTGCGGAATACCCCGCCGGCACCGCGGTTCTGGTTGAAGGCGTTGACCCGAAAGCGCGCCACCCCCGGCACCTCGAACGAGAAGTCGGTTTCCAGGAACTCCTCGTAGTCGCGCCGCTGCTTGTCGTTCATAATTTCATAGATGAGCGCGTGGACCTGCTTGTGCTCCATGGGCGGCAGATTGATGCGGCGGACGTCGCCATCGATGCGGATCATCGGCGGCAGCCCCGCCGACAGGTGCAGGTCGGAGGCTCCTTGCTTGACGCTGAACGCCAGTAGTTCTGTGATATCCATGTTCAGTCCTGTGGTTTCCCGGCCCAGCCGTTACCGAGGGGCTGGGTGGCCCAGTATATGAGCAAAATCGCGGCAAACATAAGCGGTGTGCGCGCTGAAATCCAGCGCGCGGCAGCGGCCGCGGGCCGAAATGCCAACGACATCATGTTACTGGCGGTCAGCAAGGGGCAGCCGGTGGATGCGGTGGCCGAGGCCCGGGATGCCGGGTTGCGCGATTTCGGCGAGAGCTACCTGCAGGAAGCACTGGGCAAGATTGCAGCGCTGTGCGAAGAGCCGCTGTGCTGGCATTTCCTGGGCCCGGTGCAGTCCAACAAGACCCGTGGGATCGCCGAGCACTTCAGTTGGTTGCACAGCCTTGACCGTCTGGCCATCGCCGAACGGCTGTCCCGCCAGCGCCCCGCCGATCGGCCGCCGCTGCAGGTCTGTCTGCAGGTCAATGTCGATGGCGAGGCGAGCAAATCCGGGGTTGCTCCAGAGGCACTGAAGGATCTGGCGCTGGCGGTGTCGGTGCTGCCGCGCCTGCGGTTGCGCGGGTTGATGGCCATTCCCCGCCCGCGCAGCGGCCAGCCGGCACAGCGCCGCCCGTTTCGCGAGCTCGCCGCCCTGCTGGCGGATCTGCGTCGGGCGTCGCCCCGTCTGGCCGGATTGGATACACTGTCGATGGGCATGTCCGCGGACCTGGAGGCCGCGGTACTGGAGGGGTCTACCCTGGTTCGTGTCGGGGCGGCGATCTTCGGGCCGCGTCTGTAGAGTTCGCGCCGGGAGCTGGGGTGCACTACGGAAAACTGACTTTCATCGGTGGCGGCAACATGGCCGCCAGCCTGATCGGTGGGCTGATCGCACAGGGCTATCCGGCCGCGCGAATCACCGCCTGCGATCCTTCCGCGGAGGCTCGCCAGCGGCTGCTGGCGGAGTTTGGTATCCAGACCTCCGACGACAATGCACGCTCGGCGGCGGCCGCGGAGATCCTGGTGCTGGCGGTCAAGCCGCAGGCCATGGCCGACGTGGCGCGCGGCTTGGTGCCGGCGCTCGGGCAGCGGCCGCTGGTCATCTCGATCGCCGCCGGAATTCCGCTGGCGGCGCTCAACCGTTGGTTGGGTGGGGGTGTTCCCCTGGTGCGATGCATGCCCAACACCCCGGCGCTGGTGCGCGCCGGCATTACCGGTCTGTACGCGGACCCCGGGGTTGACCCGGCCCAGCGTCAGGTCGCCGAGCGGATCCTGGCTGCGGCGGGAGCGACCCTCTGGGTCGCGGAGGAGGCGGACCTCGATGCGGTCACCGCCGTTTCCGGCAGCGGTCCGGCGTACTTCTTTCTGGTGATGGAGGTGATGATGGCGGCGGCGGAACGCCTGGGTCTGCAGCCCGAGGTGGCGCGTGAGTTGACCCTGCATACTGCCCTGGGTGCAGCGCGCATGACCATAGAGAGCGACGTCGGCGTCGCCGAGTTGCGCCGGCGGGTCACCTCGCCCGGCGGCACCACGGAGGCGGCGATCCGGGTGCTCGAGTCCGGCGAGCTGGAGCGCCTCTTCGCCGCGGCGATTTTCGCCGCCCGCGACCGCGCCGCGGAAATGGGCGCGGCCCTGGGCGGGCCGACGCCGTGATGACGCTGCTGCAATTGGCGGTGTACGGGATCCAGTTCGGGTTCGGCCTGCTGGTATTTCTGTTTCTACTGCGCTTCCTGCTCCAGCTGGCCCGGGCGCACTTCCATAACCCGATCTCGCAAACCGTCTACCGGGCCACCCGGGTTCCGGTCGAGGCGCTCGCCAGGGTGGCGCCCTCCATGGGCCGTTTCAATACCGCGAGCCTGTTATTGGCCCTGTGCTGTGAATGGCTCGCCATCGCCGCCACCCTGACGCTGGCCGGGGTGGAGTTGCCGGGGGTGCGTCTGCTGATCTGGGGCGCGCTGGGTGCCGCGGCCCTGGTGGTCAATTTTTACTTCTACGGCATTTTCGTGCTGGTCATTCTCAGCTGGATCGCGCCCCACACCGGCCATCCGGCGGCGGCCCTCCTGGCCCAGTTGGTGGAGCCGGTGATGGCGCCGGCTCGCCGCCTGCTGCCGCCGCTCGGCGGTCTCGATCTCTCGCCCATGCTGGTGCTGTTCGCGCTCGGGGGGTTGCGCATTCTGCTGCGCAATCTGGCCGTCGGTAGCGGACTGATCGGCGGCGCGGTGCCGGGCCTTTGAACGATCCCGACGACGCCGCTCCGTACCGCTGGCGCGGCGACGCCCTGGTGTTGCACTGCCGGGTGCAGGCCAATGCCCGACACGACGGCTTTGCCGGTCTGCGCGGCGCGCGCTTGAAGCTCTGTCTGGCGGCACCGCCGGTTGAAGGCAAGGCCAATGCGCGGGCTATCGCCTTCCTGGCGAAAGCTTTCCGAGTGCCCAGATCGCGTGTCCAGCTGGTGCGCGGTGCCGGCAGCAGCGACAAGGTCTTCGTGATCTCGGCGCCTGCGGTCATGCCCGACGCAGTGGCCGCGGCCGGGTGCTGAAACGGACGGCTTGCCCAGGCGAGGCCAGCTCTTTAGACTCTCGCCGGTCAAAGAGTCCAGTTTCCATGCCAGACAGCTTTCCACCGGGTTCCGCCGGTCTGGTCGTCCCCGAAGTCCACCGTTTCGATTCGCCTCTCGAGCTCAGCTGCGGCCGTTCCCTGCCGGCGTTCGAGTTGGTGGTGGAGACCTATGGCGAGCTCAATGCGGCGCGCAGCAACGCCGTGTTGATCTGCCATGCGCTCAGCGGCCATCACCACGCGGCGGGCTTTCATGGTTCCGAGGACGCCCGGCCCGGATGGTGGGACCACTATATCGGTCCCGGTAAGCCGATCGACACCGAGACTTTCTATGTGGTGTGTCTCAATAATATCGGCGGCTGCCACGGCAGCACTGGGCCGCGGAGCCTGAACCCGGAAACCGGCCAGCCCTGGGGCAAGCATTTTCCGCCGCTGCGGGTCCGTGACTGGGTGAAGTCTCAGGCATTGCTCGCCGATCGCCTGGGTATCGAGCAGTGGGCCGCGGTGGTCGGCGGCAGCCTGGGCGGCATGAACGCCATGCGCTGGGCGGTGGAGCACCCGGAGCGGGTGCGCCATTGCCTGGTGATCGCCTCGGCGATGAAGTTGACCGCGCAGAATATTGCTTTCAACGAGATTGCCCGGCGCGCGATCCGCTCGGATCCGGATTTCCGCGACGGCGATTTCGCCGAGCAGGGGGTGGTGCCCCGCAATGGCCTGGCACTGGCGCGCATGGTTGGGCATGTCACCTATCTGTCCGATGCACTGATGGGGCTGCGCTTCGGGCGCGAACTGCGTTCCGGCTCGCTGCAGCGCGGCTTCGAGGCGCCGGTGCAGTTCGCGGTAGAGAGCTACCTGCACCACCAGGGCGAAAAGTTTGCGGAAGACTTTGACGCCAACACCTACATCCTGATTACCAAGATGTTGGATTACTTCGATTTCGCCCGAGACTATGGCGATGATCCGGTGCGCGCCTTTTCCCGCGCCCAGGCCCGCTTCCTGGTGGTCGCCTTTTCCAGCGACTGGCGGTTCGCACCGGAGCGATCCCGGGAGATCGTCCGGGCGCTGGTGGCAGCCAATCGAGACGTCAGCCATGCCTGTATCGAGTCGGATATGGGGCATGATGCCTTTCTCTTGCCCAATTCCCGTTATGAGGCCTTGTTCCGCGCCTATATGGGACGGGTGGCGGGGACTTGCTGATGCTGCGCGTTGACTTGGCTATCGTGCAGTGCTGGGTCAGGCCGGGGAGCCGGGTGCTGGACCTGGGCTGCGGCGACGGCACCCTGCTCGAGGTGCTGCGCGACAGTCGTGATATCGAGGGTTATGGCATCGAGATCGACGCCGAAAAAATCACCCAGTGCGTCGGGCGTGGCATCAATGTCATCGAGGCGGATGTCGACCACGGGTTGGCGGATTTCCCCGACAAGAGCTTCGATACCGTATTGATGACCAACTCGCTGCAGGTGTTGCGCCGCCCGGATCGCGTCATCGCGGAAATGTTGCGGATCGGCGAAGAGTGTGTGGTTACTTTCCCGAATTTCGGCAACATCCGCACCCGGCTGTCACTGGCCGCTGGTGGCCGGATGCCGGTCACCCGGCAGCTGCCCTACCAGTGGTACGATACCCCTAACATCCATTTTTGCACGGTACGGGATTTCGAGGAGCTGTGCCGCCAGCAGCAGATACGGGTGCTGGACCGGGAGTTCGTCGCTGAACAATTCCCCGACCGCCTGATCAAAGCAACATGGCCCAATCTGTTTTGTGCCACCGCAATCTACCACCTGGCGAAATAGGTGGCATACGAGAGGAGACGTGCGATGAACAACAAAGCGAGCTGGTCCTGTCTCGGATTGCTGATCGCCGTGCTGATGAATGCGGCCTGGGCCGACGGCCGACCGTTTCGGGAATTCGGCGACTACCGTGTCTATTACAGCGCATTCAACAGCGCTTTCATCGACCCCGAAATTGCCGCAGTGTACGAGATCGTGCGCGGGCGCGACCGTGGTCTGATCAATATCGCCGTCGTGCCCACGGGCACCATTGGAGGCCGACCGGCCCAGGTCAGCGGCCATGTCTCCAATATTTTCGCGCAGCGTCAAAAGCTCGACTTCTTCGAGGTGCGGGAGGGTGATGCGGTCTACTATCTGGCGCCGTTCCGTTTCGAACACGAGGATTCCCTGACTTTCAATGTGACCGTCAAACCGGCGCCCGACCTGCCCTCCTACACGCTCTCGTTTCAGAAAACCTTCTATCGTGATCGCTGATCCGCCGTGTCCGAAGTGGTGCTGGCCAGTGGCAATCCGGGCAAGTTGGCGGAATTTCGCGCGCTCCTGGCTGAGCGCGGCCTCCAGGTGCTGCCCGTGCGGCAGTTCGCTGACGCAAGCCCGGAAGAGACGGGCGCCAGCTTCCAGGCCAATGCGCTGATCAAGGCGCGCCATGCTGCAAGTGCCAGCGGCCGCGCCGCGCTGGCCGACGATTCCGGTCTGGAGGTCGATTTTCTCGACGGCGCCCCCGGGGTTCATTCCGCGCGCTTCGCCGGGCCGAACGCGGAGGACGCCGACAACAATGCGCTTCTGCTACGCCGCTTGGCGGGTGTCCCCGAAGGTTTGCGCGGCGCGCGTTTCCGCTGTGTGCTGGTGTATCTGCGTTCGCCGGAGGATGCCGACCCGCTGATCTGTGAAGGCGTGTGGCCCGGTCGTATCCTGGAACAGCCCCGCGGCGACGGCGGATTCGGTTACGACCCCTTGTTTCTGGTGCCGGAGCTGGATTGCAGCGCAGCGCAACTATCGGCCGCGCAAAAGAACGTGCTCAGTCACCGGGGGCAGGCGCTGCGGGCGTTGCTCGCCAGGCTCGGCGGGGAGTGAAAGACAGTCCCTTGCCCCTGCCCCCGCTGTCGCTGTACGTCCACATCCCCTGGTGTGTGCGCAAGTGCCCCTATTGTGATTTCAACTCCCACACGGCCGCTCAAGCATTGCCCGAAGCGGCCTATGTGGCTGCGCTGCGCGCCGACCTGGAGCGCGAGCTGCGATGGGCGCAGGGTCGCCCGCTGCAGAGCCTGTTCTTCGGGGGTGGCACGCCGAGCCTGTTTTCCGCGCGAGCCATCGGCGAGGTGCTGGACGCCGCCGCGCGGGATATCGGCTTCGCGGAAAATGTGGAGATCACCCTGGAGGCCAATCCGGGTACCGCCGAGATGGCGCGCTTTCGCGACTACCGGGCAGCCGGCGTCAACCGGCTGTCGATCGGCGTTCAGTCCTTTGCCGAGCGGTCCCTGGCGGCGCTGGGCCGCATCCATAGCGGCGCCGAGGCGATCAAGGCGGTGGAGATGGCGCGCAAGGCCGGGTTCGAACGCCTTAACCTGGATTTGATGCACGGCTTGCCCGGGCAGACTGAGGCGGAGGCAGTTGCCGACCTCGAGCAGGCCATCACCCTGGATCCCGGGCATATCTCCTGGTATCAGCTCACCATCGAACCCAATACCGAGTTCTATCGCCGCCGCCCTGTATTGCCTGCCGAGCCGGTGATCGACGCCATTGGCGAAGCGGGTGCGGCGCTGCTGAGTGCCAAGGGTTATGCCCAGTACGAGGTATCGGCCTACGCCCGGCCCGGCCGAGCGAGCCGTCACAATCGCAATTACTGGGAATTCGGGGATTACATCGGCATCGGCGCCGGCGCTCACGGCAAGCTGACCGATTCCGGGTCGCACCGGATTCTGCGCACGCGCAAGATCCGCCAACCGCGCGGTTACCTGGCATCGGCGGATCCCTGTGCGGCGAGTTCGGCCATCGCCGCCGCCGAGTTGCCGCTCGAGTTTCTGATGAATGCGCTGCGCCTCAACGCCGGGGTGCCGGTTCCCTACTTTTCCCAGCGCACCGGTCTGGCTTGCGAAGTTCTGGAACGGCCCTGGGCGGTGCTGGCGGACCGCGGCCTGCTCGAGCCCCTGGCGGGTGGCAGGATGAAAGCAACGCCTCTCGGCCACAGATTCCTGGATACAGTGTTGGCGTGCTGGCCCGACGGCGGGCGCCTGACCGTCGAGCAGGGGTAATATGCTTCCGGGCGCCATGGGCCAGATCTCGTCATGACCTTTCTCGAGCAATTGCTGCTGGTGCTGGTCGCCTCGCTGTTCTGCACCCTGGCTTTCCGGCGCCTGCGGCTGCCGCCGGTGGTGGCCTACCTGGTCGCAGGTGCGGTGATCGGGCCGCATTTTCTGGGCTGGGTGAGCTCTCCCGGCGACTTCGCGCCCGTCGCCGAGTTCGGGGTTGCCTTTCTGCTGTTTTCGATTGGTCTGGAATTTTCCCTGCCGAAGCTCTGGCAGTTGCGCTTTGCGGTGTTCGGCGTGGGGTCGCTGCAGATGCTGACCTGCGGCCTGGTGTTCGGCGGAGCGATCTATCTCTGGGGTGCGAGCCCGGTGGCGGCCTGGCTGTTTGCCGTGGCGCTGGCGTTTTCGTCGACTGCCCTGGTATCGCGGGAGCTCAACGAATTGCGCCAGTTCCAGGCCGGGTACGCGCAGACCGCGCTGGGGGTGCTGCTGTTTCAGGACCTGGTCGCGGTGGTTTTTCTGGCACTGATCCCGGTGCTGGGCGATATCGGCGCCGACGCCTTTGCGCTACTGCTGGCCACCGCAGTCCTGAAAGGGGTGCTGCTGTTCGCGCTGTTGATGGCGGTGGGCAAATGGGTGTTGCCGCGCATCTATCGCGACGTGGCCCGCGTCGGCGCCGACGAGGTCTTTGTGCTGGCCACCCTGGTGATCGCTCTGGCGGCGGCGTCGCTGACCCATGCGCTTGGCCTGTCGATGGCGCTGGGTGGCTTCGTGATCGGCATGATGCTTGCCGATACTCCGTTCAAGTACCAGGTGATCAGCGACATCCGTCCGTTTCGGGACATCCTGCTGGGACTGTTCTTCGTCACCGTAGGCATGAATGTGGAGCTCGAGCTACTCGCCGACCACTGGCTGCGCCTGTTGTTGTTCACTGCGGCCCTGATTGCGGTCAAGGGCATCGCCGTGGCCGGCCTGGTGCGCCTGCTGGGGGTTGGCGGTGCGGTGGATGCCGGGCGCGTCGGCCTGGTACTGGCCCAGGCCGGAGAATTCGGTCTGGCGTTGATCACTCTGGCGTTGCTCAACGAATTGGTGCCATCCGATCAGGGATCCTTCGTGATCATGATCCTGGTGTTCAGCATGATGTTGAGCCCGGTGCTGATCCGCAACAATGGTGCCTTGGTACACCGGTTACTGGGTCGCCTGGGCGCGGTGGCCGCCAACGGGGGGAGCGGTCAGCCGCCGTCGCTGCCGCGTGGCGACCACGTGGTGATCGGCGGTTTCGGCCGGGTCGGGGAAACCCTGGCGCAGTTGCTGGAGCTCAACGGAATTCCCTATGTCGGTATCGATCGCGATATCGAGCAAGTTCACGCCAAGCGCAGTGCTGGCTACAACGTCGTTTTCGGCGACTGTGCGCGCTGGGAAATCCTGGCAAGCTGTCATATCGATAGCGCGCGTCTCGCGGTCCTTACCTTCTCGTCCCGCGAGATTGCCGCGGCCACGGTCGCGGGGATTCGCGGTCGCGGCATAGATACGCTGATCATTGCCCGGTGCAAGGAGACCGAGGGCGTCGAGGAATTGATCACCATGGGCGCCGACCACGTGGTCCCCGAAATGCTGGAAGCGAGCCTGCTGATCGCCGCCCAGGCGTTGGAGTCGCTCGGGGTTCCGTCGTCGCTTGCCCGCGAACAGCTCAATGCCGCGCGTCACGGGCATGGGGCGCGGCGGGCTGGGCCCGGCTGCGCCGACGCCGGCGGGTGACATAGAATTGACACAGATGCAGGGAGAAAATGGGCGGTATCTTGCAGGATGGCGCCCGGACAGGCGATGACCCGACCAGCACCGAATCCATCAGACGCCGGCGCGCCGGCAAGCGCGGGCGGAAGCGGCGAGACGCACCGCGCCGAACTCTATATCAACCGTCACCTGAGCCTGATGCAGTTCAATCTGCGGGTGCTCGAACAGGCCCTGAACGAGGGTTATCCGCTCCTCGAGCGGCTGCAGTTTCTGCTGATCTTCAGCTCCAACCTCGACGAGTTCTACGAGATTCGTGTCGCCTGGTTGAAACGGCAGATCAGCTTTGCGCGCGAAGTGCTGGCCGACGGCCTGCAGCCTCAAGAGGTGCTGCGCGAGCTGTGTGGGCTGTGCCATGCCGCCATCGAGCGCCAGTACCGGATCCTCAACGAAACCCTGCTCCCGGCGCTGGAGCGGGAGCGGATTCGATTCCTGGCCCGGGATACCTGGAGTCCCGAGATCGATCAGTGGGCGCAGGAGCACCTGCGTGAGCAGGTGCTGCCGGTGATCAGTCCCATTGGTCTGGATCCCGCTCATCCGTTTCCCCGGCTGGTCAACAAAAGCCTGAATTTCATCGTCAGCCTCGAGGGCCGGGATGCCTTCGGTCGTGAGAACGGCCTCGCCATCGTGCCCGCACCGCGCTCGCTGCCGCGGATCATCCGGGTGCCGGACGAGCTCTGTCCGCCGGGCGATCACTTCGTGTTTTTGTCCTCGGTGATTCACGCCCATGTCGATCTGCTGTTTCCGGGCATGCGCGCCACCGGCTGCTACCAGTTTCGCCTCACCCGAGATGCCGATTTCGATCTCAACGCCGCCGAGGTCGAGGATCTCGCGCGCGCCCTGCGCGGTGAACTGCACACGCGCAGGTTCGGTAGTGCCGTCCGCCTCGAGATCGCGGCGGACTGTCCGGGCGAGTTGGTCGATTTCCTGCTCGACCAGTTCAATCTTGAGGAAACGGACCTTTATCGCGTCAATGGTCCGGTCAATCTGGGTCGGATGATGCAGCTGCGAGGCATGCTGAATCGGCCGGACCTGGTGTTCCCGGCATTTACACCCAGCCTGCCCGAAGTGCTGCGCGAGACGCCGAATTACTTCCAGGTCCTGTCGGAACGGGACATTTTGCTATATCACCCGTACGAATCCTTCACCCCGGTAGTCGATCTGCTCCGCCAGGCGGCACGCGACTCCCAGGTGCTGGCGATCAAGATGACCCTGTACCGGACCGGTCTGCGTTCCGAGCTGGTCGATCTGCTCGCAGATGCTGCGCGCGCCGGCAAGGAAGTCACCGTGGTGATCGAGCTGCGCGCCCGTTTCGACGAAGCCGAAAACCTGCAGTTGGCCAGCCAGCTGCAGGAGGCCGGGGCGGTGGTCACCTATGGGGTGGTGGGGCACAAGACTCATGGCAAGGCGCTACTGGTGGTGCGCAGGGAAGGCCGTCAGTTGAAGCGCTATCTGCACCTGGGTACCGGCAATTACCACGCTGGCAATGCCCGCCTGTATACGGATTACAGCCTGCTCAGCGCCAACCCGGAGTTGGGTAGCGACGTCCACAAGTTTTTCCAGCAGCTTACCGGCATGGGCCGAACGGAACACATCGGCCACCTGTTCTGTGCGCCCTTCACCTTGAGAACGCGGTTGCTGGAGCTGATCGATGGAGAGATTGCGGCGGCGGGTCGGGGTGAGCCCGCGCGCATCATTTTCAAGGCCAATGGGCTGACCGACGCCAGTATCATCGAAGCCCTCTATCGTGCCAGTGGCGCCGGCGTGCAGGTGGATCTGATCATCCGCGGCATGTGCTGTCTGCGCCCGGGGATTCCCGGGGTTTCGGAGCGGATCCGGGTGATTTCCGTGATCGGCCGGTTTCTGGAGCACTCCCGAGTCTACTATTTTCGCCATGCCGTCTCCCCGGTGTATTGCTCCAGCGCAGATGTCATGGAGCGGAACCTGCGCAATCGTCTGGAGATCGCCTTTCCATTGCTGGATTCGGGACTCGCGCAGCGAGTGACCAGCGAGCTCGAGACCATGCTCGCCGACAACTGTCAGAGCTGGGAACTACAGAGTGATGGCAGTTATGTGCTCAACCGGCCCGCGGAGGGTGAAGAGGAGCGCCGCGCGCAGTCGCAGCTGCTCGCTCAACTCGCCGGCCACTGATCGCCGGCCGGCCGCTTATTCCAGTTATTCCAGCGTCAGGGACAGGCCCGCCTGGGAGAGATATTGCCGCTCCTGGTCGAGTTCCGCCGCGGTCAGCGGGTGACGCTTCAACCAGCCCTCCGGAAAGCGTAGCCGATAACTCCCGGTAGCCGCCTCCATGCGCAGCGCGGGCATGCCGTCCAGGGGCGACGCGTATTTGAACAACACCGCCAGGCGCAGCAGCACACAGAGGTTGGTCAGTACCTGTATCTGCTCATCGGGAAAGGTTTCGACGAGGCTGCGCGGAAACTTGCGGCGGTGGCCGCGCACCAGCGCCGCCAGCAGACGCTGGGTCTCCCGCGAGAAACCCGCCAAGTCGGCATTCTGAATGATGTACTGGCCGTGCTTGTGGAATTGGCTGTGGGAAATGGTGAGCCCGATCTCGTGCAGCCGGGCCGCCCAGCGCAGCAGCTCACGGTGCTGCTTGTCCAGTCCCAGGGTGTGCTTTACCTGGGTGAACAGGGCGTCCGCAACCTGTTCGACACGACGGGCGTGCAGTTCCGGTAGCGCCGAACGTGTTAACAGGGCGTTGACGGTTCGCTCGCGCACGTCTTCGTGTTGCAGACGCCCGAGCAGATCGTAGATGACGCCCTCGCGGAGCGCGCCGCTCGATGCACGCATCTCGTCGATAGCGAGGGCGTCGATGATCGCGCAGGCGATCGCAGTGCCGGCGGCGATGACGCACTGGCGGGCGGTCTTGAGACCGCTGATGGACTCCAGGTTGTCGCTGTGGCCGCGCTCGATCAGTAGCTCACGTAGCTTCCTCAAGCCGTTGCCGGTGATCGTGCCCCGGGCCCAATTCTGGCCGCTGAGGATGTCGGCGAGCGCCAGGAAGGTGCCCGAGGAGCCCACGCAGTCGCTCCAGCCGTAGGCGCGGAAGGCCTCGCGAATGTTGAGCAGCTCCAGATAGGCGGCCTGGTAGGCCTGTTCGAAGCGTTCGGCGGTGATGGTGCCACCGGGGAAGAAGCGCTGCTGGTAGCCGACACAGCCCATGTGCAGGCTCTCCAGCATCCGCGTTTCGAAGCGCTCGCCGATGATCAGTTCGGTGGATCCGCCGCCGATATCCGCCACCAGGCGGGCGACATCGTCATCGGCCTGGCTGTGGGCGACACCCAGGTAGATCAGGCGCGCTTCTTCGCGTCCGGCGACGATTTCCACCGGATATCCCAGCAGTTCTTCGGCGGGGACGGTGAAAGCTCGGGCGTTCTTGGCGGCACGCAGAGTGTTGGTGCCCACCACGCGCACCGCCTGTGGCTGCAGCGCGTCGAGTACCTGCCGGAAGCGCGACAGGGCCTTCAGCCCCCTGGCAATGGCTTGCGAGTCCAGTTGGCCGCCGTGAAGGCCGGCGGCCAGCTGGACCTTTTCACCCCGTGCTTCCAGGGGGCGCAGCTCGCCGTGGTTGGCCGCCGCGACCAGCAGGTGAAAGCTGTTGGAGCCGATGTCGATGGCCGCCAGCAGTCCAGACGACGGAGCCGGCGAGGGGGCGGGGGAGCTGGGGGGGAGCGTCATCTGCGGGGTTTCGCCGGCTCTGGTGGACGATGCTATGATGCGATATTGTATGGTTTCCTGCTGTCTGCAGACAGCGGTTGTTGGAGCGCGGAGGCCCTAGTGAGCGAGAAAGTCATCCATGTAAGCGATGCGAGTTTCAAAGCGGATGTGCTGGAGGCCGAGCTTCCGGTACTGGTCGACTTCTGGGCCAGCTGGTGCGGACCCTGCAAGATGATCGCGCCCATCCTGGACGAAATCGCCGACGACTACGTCGACCGGCTGAAAGTGTGCAAGATGGATGTGGATGCCAACCGCGAGGTGGCCGCCCAGTACGGCGTGCGCGGCATTCCCACACTGATGCTGTTTCGCAATGGCGAGCTCAGCGGCACCCAGGTCGGCGCCCTTTCGAAGACGCAGCTGACCGCCTTCGTGGACGCCGCTGTCTGAACGCTGGCCGGCCGGCGCGGCAAGGCTGAGGGGGCTCCGCTTGCGGGGGTTCACCGGTGACTGGCTGCCGGCGCGTAAAAATGCTTTGCTAATGGTCGGGTGCCAGCTATACTGGAGCGGTAAACCGTCTCCTACTGCCCCATAATCGACGCTGCCCGGACTGTATTCGCAGCCCTTTTCGTCCGCCCGCGTGTTGAGCGCCTTGGTGTGCCCGAGGCCGTCTTCACCTTCCACAAACTCCCTTCCCTGACTTCGATACAGACTGCATGAATCTAACCGACCTCAAGACCAAGCCCATTGATGAGCTGATTCAGATCGGCGCCGCCACCGGGCTCGAAAATCTCGCACGCTCGCGCAAGCAGGACATCATCTTCACCATTCTCAAGCGTCACGCCAAAAGCGGCGAGGACATTTCCGGGGACGGCGTGCTGGAGATCCTGCCCGACGGCTTCGGGTTCTTGCGGTCGGCGGATTCGTCGTACCTGGCGGGACCGGACGATATCTATGTTTCGCCGAGCCAGATCCGCCGCTTCAACCTGCGCACTGGGGACACCATTTCCGGCCGGATTCGCCCGCCCAAGGAGGGCGAGCGTTATTTCGCCCTGCTCAAGGTCGACGACATCAACCTGGAGAAGCCGGAAAACGCCCGCAACAAAATCCTCTTCGAGAACCTCACACCGCTGTTTCCCAACCAGCGGATGGTGCTCGAGGCGGGCAACGGCAGCTCCGAGGATCTGACCGGCCGCATCATCGATCTCGTCGCGCCCATCGGCAAAGGCCAGCGCGGCCTGATCGTGGCGCCGCCCAAGGCCGGCAAGACCATCATGATGCAGCATATTGCCCAGGCCATTTCGCGCAACAATCCGGAGACCATGCTCATCGTCCTGCTGATCGATGAGCGCCCGGAAGAAGTCACCGAAATGCAGCGCACGGTGCGCGGCGAGGTGGTGGCCTCGACCTTCGACGAACCGCCCACTCGTCACGTTCAGGTCGCCGAAATGGTCATCGAGAAGGCCAAGCGCCTCGTCGAGCACAAGAAGGATGTGGTGATCCTGCTCGACTCCATCACCCGGCTGGCGCGGGCCTACAACACCGTGATTCCGTCCTCGGGCAAGGTGCTCACCGGCGGCGTCGATGCCCACGCCCTCGAAAAGCCCAAGCGCTTCTTCGGTGCGGCGCGCAACATTGAGCATGGCGGCAGCCTCACCATCATTGCCACGGCGCTGATCGATACCGGCTCCAAGATGGATGAGGTGATCTACGAGGAGTTCAAGGGTACCGGCAACATGGAGTTGCACCTCGACCGCAAGATCGCCGAGAGGAGAATCTATCCGGCGATCAATGTGCGGCGATCGGGTACGCGGCGCGAAGAATTGCTGATGGGCGAGGGCGAGCTGCAGCGGGTGTGGATCCTGCGCAAGCTACTGCACGACATGGAGGACCTGGGGGCGACCGAGTTTCTGATCGACAAGCTCAAGGGCTTCAAGAGCAATAACGAGTTCTTCGACGCCATGCGTCGCAAGTGACTTGCCGTGGAGCCTCTGCTGCGGTAGAGGCTCCCGGCATAGATCAGGTGCCGGCGATCAGCCGATATCCTTGCCCACGATCGAGACGAAGCTGACGCAGCGGCCCGGTTGCCCGCCCAGATTGTGGGTCAGGCCGAGTTTGGGGTTGTCGATCTGGCGCTCTCCCGCCTCACCGCGCAGTTGCAGCCACATTTCGTACATCATGCGCAGTCCGCTGGCGCCGATGGGATGCCCGAAGCTCTTCAGGCCGCCGTCGGGATTGACCGGTTGCGGACCGTCGCCGTCGAAGCGTCCCTCCTGCACGTCCCGCCAGGCCTGACCGCGCTCGGAAAAGCCCATGTCTTCCATCAGCACCAGTTCGGTGGCGGTGAAGCAGTCGTGCACCTCGGCCATGCTGATCTGCTCGCGCGGATTGGTCACTCCGGCCTGCTGGTAGGCGTCCTGCGCGGAGACCACTACCTCCTTGAAAGTGGTGAAATCGTAGTCACCGCTGATAAAGCCTTCGTTGGGACCCGCGGAGATCGAGAAGGCTTTCAGGTAGATCGGATTGTCCGTGTACTTGTGGGCATCCTCGGCACGGCACAGAATGGCCGCGGCGGCGCCATCCGCCACGCCCGAGCAGTCGAACACGCCGAACATCCCCGCCACCCGTGGCGAATTGCAGATGGTGTCCATGGGCACCTCCTTGCGAAACTGCGCCTTGGGGTTCTTGGCGCCGGCGACATGGTTTTTCCAGGCGATGCGCGACAGCACGTCCTTGAGTTCGCGCTCTTCCACGCCGTACTTCTTGCAGTACGCGGGAGCCAGCAGGGAGAACATCGCCGGTGCGGTCATGCTCGATTCGGTGCCGTCGCTGTCCGGGCCGGGCACTACCAGACCGGAGTGGCCGCCATCCTTGAGTTTTTCCACGCCCACGGCCATGACCAGATCATAGGCGCCGCTCGCTACTGCGTAGGCGGCATTGCGCAGCGCCTCGCTGCCGGTCGCACACATGTTTTCCAAACGGGTCACCGGCTTGTACGGGGTTTTCAGGGCCTCCGCGAAGACTATTCCCGAGATGCCGCTGGCAAAGGTGCCCAGCCAGTAGGCGTCGACATCCTTGGGGTCGACGCTCGCCGATCGGTAGGCGTCCGTCGCGGCCTCGATCAGCATGTCGGAGGCGTCCTTGTCCCAGTGTTCGCCGAATGCCGTGCAGCCCATGCCGACAATGGCCACCCTGTCTTTGATACCGTTACTCGCCATAGCAGTAGCCTCTAGCGCACCGGGCGCGCTTTCCAGAAGTAATTGTGGACTCCCTGGCCGGTATAGAACCGCCGGAAGGTCATTTCCAGGTTGTCGCCGATGCTCACCTCCTTGGGTTCCGCATCGGTGAGTTCGCAGGCCATGCGGCCGCCGCAGTCGAAATCCACCACCGTGGAGATCACCGGTGGTTGCAGGCTGTACGCCAGATGATCCAGGGTAAAGGTGGTGATCCTGCAGGCCTGATCGGCGAAACGCTCGTCGTTCATGCTGTCGATGGCGCCGCATTTGACACAGACCCGCTGCGGCGGCAGGTACCCCTGGCCGCACTCCTGGCAGCGCGAGCCGTGAAAGGCGTACTTCCAGCGTTCGTGGCGCTTCATGATCGGCGCCGCCGGGCGCGCAGGGTCGGGGCGGCGCGGCGGCTCGAAGGGCAGGATGCCCCGCCACTTCAGGTAGGTGTTGTAGGGCAGATCGGTCCGTTTGGACTCCAGCCAGTGGGCGACGCTGCGCCGGGGGCGGCCCTCGGCGATACGGTCGGTGGCCTCCAGCACCAGGGCATCGCAGCCGTCCGCGGTCGAGAGCACCAGGATGCGGTCGCCCGGGGCGGCGGTGTCCAGCGCCTGGGCGAGCAGCAATCCGGCGTGCGCGGTTCCGCTCCGGCCGACATTGTCCGTCAGGGGGTTGGCCAGTTGCTCGGGCCTGAGCCCCAGGGCTTTGGGGATTCCCGCCACGTCGCGGCGGTTGGTGGCGTCGAGCACCACCTTGGCCAGGGATGCCGGCTCGACCCCGGCAGTGGCCAGTGCCCGCTGGGCGGTATCCAGGCTCACCGGACCCAGCACTTCCACACCGAAGCGTTCTTCCCACTGTTTGGCGAAGGGAGCCTCCGGAGTGCGCCAGACGTCCAGCACCTCGGACGTCGCGGAGGCGCTGCCCAGCACCCGGGCGATGGCCTGTTCTGCCGGTCCGGTGACGAAGGCTACGGCCGCGTCACCGCTGTCGCGCTCGCGGGCGCCGCCCGGCGCGCCGATCACCACGTCGCCGGCGCAGAGCAGGGTCGTCCGCCCGGCCGCTGCCAGGTCGCAGGCCAGGCTCAGCCCGGAGAGTCCCATGCGGCTGTTGCTGCCCAATTCCACCGAGCGGGTCTGCGCGGGCAGGTCCAGAGCCGCCGCAATGGCCGCTGCATTGAGCTTTTCGGCGTAGGGTGGGCTCGTGGTGGCGAAGATCAAAGTATCCGGACTGCCTGCATCGTCCGGACTGCCTGCATCGAGCGCCTGACGGCCCGCCTCGACCGCCATCGATACCGAGTCCTCGTCATAACTGGCGATGGCGCGTTCGCCACGGCCGATACCGGCCGCCTGGCGGTCCAGCCGATAGAATGGGATATAGGATCCATAGCGCAGAATGCCGGACAACTCACACCTCCTGTTCTGGGGCCGGGATCGGGTCGGCCGATATCATGGTCTGGGCCCGCCGCGGGGCGAGTCCAGTTGGTCGCCTGTTGCCGCGGACCGGCGGGCACGCCGTCTCAGGCGATCACATATTCCTGGAGTCTGGGATCCTGGAGATCGCCGCGGAACTTGGTGGCGGTCCAGGGCCAGGAGCCGGGCACGCCCTTGTCGTCGAGATACCAGCTCTGGCAACCGGTGGTCCACACGGTGTGCTTCATGTTGGCCAGCATCTCGGCGTTGAAGCGCTCGGTGGCGTCCTCGCGCGGATAGATGGTTTCGAACTTGCGCTCTGCCCACAGATCGACGAACTTCATGATGTAGGCACTCTGGGTCTCGGCGATCGAGGCCAGCGAGAAGTTGCCTACCGGGCTGTGCGGGCCCATCACCATGAAGAAGTTGGGGAACCCGGGCAGGGCCACGGTGCGGTAGCCGCGCGGGCCGTCCTTCCAGACCTCGTCCAGGGTGACGCCGTTCTCCCCGGTCATGGTCATGGGCAGCACGTATTCGTTGGCGTGGTAGCCGGTGGCCAGGGCGATGGCGTCGAGCTCATGCAGCTTGCCGTCCTTCGTGACGATACCCTGGGCTTCGACGCGCTCGATCGATTCGGTGACCAGCTCGACATTGGGCTTCTGCATCGCCGGGTAGTAGTCCGAAGACATCACCAGCCGCTTGCACATGGCCGTGTAATTGGGCGTCAGCTTGGTGCGCAGCTCCGGATCCTTGACCGTATTCAGGTTCCAGCGGCAGATCTTGCCCACCATCCTGCGCGACCAGCCGTCCTTGATGATCCCCCGGCCCATCATCTGCTCCATGGCGAAACGGAAGGTCACGTAGTAGAACCTGGAGATCGCCGGGAAGCGCCGTGCCAGCTTGCGGCCGAACTCGCCGTACTTGCGGTTGGGAACCGGCAGCACCCACTGGGGGGTGCGCTGGAAGGACACCACCTTGCGGCAGATCTGCGACAGCGGCTCGATCATCTGCACCCCGGTGGAGCCACAGCCGATCACCGCCACCCGCCGGCCGGTCAGATTGATGTCGTGGTCCCAGCGCGCGGAGTGGATCACCGGCCCGGCAAAGCTGTCGAGGCCCGGGATCTCGGGATACTTGGGCCGCACCAGGATGCCGCAGGCAGTGATCAGAATGTCGCAGTGCAGCTGCTGGCGGCCGCCCTCGGCGGACTCGATGTCGACCCGCCACTCGCTGCCGGTCCATTCCGCATGCCTGGACTGGGTGTTGAAGCGGATGCGCTCGAAGACGTGGTATTTGCGCGCCATGCGCTCGAAGTACTCGCGGATCTCCTCGCCGCCGCAGAAGCGCTGGCTCCACTCGGCGCTGGGCTCGAAGCTGTATTGGTAGTAGTGCGAGGGCACGTCGCAGCGCAGCCCCGGATACTGGTTGTAGTGCCAGGTGCCGCCGCAGCGGTCGGCCTGTTCCAGCATCACCAGATCGTCGTAGCCCGCAGCCATCAGCCGCATGCCCATGCAGATCCCCGACAGTCCGCTGCCGATCACCACCACCCGCGGCTTGCGCTTGCCGACAGCCAGGGAGCGAAAAATCTTTTCGTTTTCACTTACACCCATGTTGCACTCCTGAATTTCGTGTGTGTGAAGTTCAATACGATCGGCCGCGATGATCCCCGTCGCCCCCATTCATGTCAACCAGATGGCAGGGAATTATCGCTTCCAAATCAAATAATTGAATAATTTTTCGAGGCTTTCTCGGCGCCCGAATACGCGGCGAGGACCAGATCGGCGTTGACCCAAACCCCGTTGCGAACGGCCTGCGCGGCGGATCAATGGAAGCCTTCGTCGAGGTCCGCATAACGCAGCACTCGCGGGCCGTCAGTGAACTCGACGATGCTGTGGGCGCAGTTGTGCATCCGCGGCGGCTGCCACAGACGGTTGAGGGGGCGATCCAGATAATGGCTGAGCAGCGCGCGGATCATGGCGCCATGGCTGACCACCACCAGATCGCGACCCGGCTCGGCGCCCGCCAGGATCTCGTCGAGTGCCGCCAACCCGCGCGCCTGGATCTCGGCGAAGGTTTCCGCCCCCGGGTAACGAAAGCGATGGGGTTCCTCACGGAACAGCCGTACCTCCTCGGGATGCATGCCCTCCAGATCGCGGTACAGCTGTCCCTCCCATTCGCCCAGGCAGATCTCGCGCAGCTCCGGAACCAGTTCGAGTTCGAGGCCCAGGTGGCCAAAAGCAAGCTCCGCGGTCTCGCGCGCGCGCTGGCTGGAACTGGCGTAGAGACGCGCGGGGCGCAGCTCGGCCAAGCGCTCGCGCAGCGCCAGCGCCTGCCGGCGTCCGGTTTCGTTGAGCGGATTATCGGCATGGCCCTGGACGCGCCCCTCCGCGTTCCAGGCGGTCTCTCCGTGACGGATCAAATGGATGCGCGTCATGATCGATCCTCAGGGTGCCAGCCGCCGGATGCGCCAGCCGCCAGCGGCCGGGTCGGGGCGATAATCGAAGCGATCGTGCAGGCGCATCTCACCGCCCTGCCAGAATTCAAATACTTCGGGCGCGACTCGAAACCCACCCCAGTATTCCGGGACCGGCACAGCCACTCCTGCAAAGCGCTCGCGGCAGCGGCGGAAACTGGCTTCCAAGGCTTCCCTGGAGGGAATTTCCGTACTCTGGCGCGAGGTCCAGGCGGCCAATTGGCTGTCGCGCGGCCGGGTGGCGAAGTAGCGCTCTACCTCCTCCCGCGACACGGGGCTGGCGGCGCCTTGCACACACACCTGGCGGTCGAGAAAGAACCAGGGGAAATGCAGGCTGAGCCATGAGTTACGAGTGATTTCGTGCGCCTTGCGACTGCCCAGGTTGGTGTAGAACACGAAGCCACGCTGGTCGAAGCCCTTGAGCAGGACCGCGCGCTGCCAGGGCCGGCCCTCGGCATCCAGGGTGGCGACCGTCATTGCGGTGGGATCCTTGATCGACGATGCCAGTGCCTCGTCGAGCCACAGCCGGAACTGCTCGAAGGGCGAGTCGTGCAGCGACTCCCGGGTGAGTGTCCCAAAGCGATATTCGCGACGGGCGAAGTCGATGGCCATGGGTTCAGCTCGCCGCCAGGCCTCCGTCGATCGGGATCACTGCACCATTCATGAAACTGTTGTCGTCACAGCAGGCCCAGAGCATGGCCTGGACCACCTCCTCCATCTCGCCCAGCCGGCGCATGGGGTTGCCGGCCTCGAGATTGCTCCGGCTCTTGCCGCCGCCGGCATTGAGGCTGGCCTCGACCAGGGGCGTCAGGGTAAAGGCCGGGCAGAGGGCGTTGACCCGGATGCCCTTGCGGCCGTATTCGAGTGCCGCCGACTTGGTCAGCCCGATGACACCGTGCTTGCTGGCACTGTAGATACTGAGAAAGGGCGCGCCCATGATGCCCGCCGCCGAACTGACATTGAGGATGGCGCCGCTGTTGCGTTCCGCCATGCGCGCCAGCTCCTGCTGCATGCACAGATAGACGCCGCGCAGATTGGCGCCCATCACCCGCTCCCACATGCCCAGGTCGGTCTCGTGCAGACGCAGCTTGGCGTGCGACAGCCCGGCGTTGTTGATCGCCGCATCGAGGCGATCGAAACGTTCGTCGAGGGCGGCGAACAGCGCTGCCACCTGGCCCGGATCACCGACGTCGCAGGGCCGCGCCAGGACCTCGGTCTGCAGGCGTTGCGCGGTGGCCTGCAGTGACACCTCGTCGATATCGCACAGCACCAACCGGGCGCCGGCAGCGGCAAAGCGCTCCGCGGCCAGTCGCCCGAAACCGGACCCGGCACCGGTGATCAGGACCACCTGGTTGTCGAAATCATACTGGGTGCGCATCGCCTGTCTCCGTCTCGATTTTCAAATGGTAATACCGCCATCGACCGGTAGACAGATACCGGTCGTGTAGCTGCCGGCATCGGACGCCAGATAGAGCACGGCGCCGGCCATCTCCTCGGGCTCGGCGTGCCGGCCCATGGGGATACCCGCCATGATCTCGCGGTGGACGTCCTCGTTGGTGAACAGCGCGCCGGCGAATTTGGTGCGGGTCAGCCCGGGCAACAGCGCATTGACGCGAATGTTCTCGCCCGCGCACTCCTTGGCGAAGGTCTTGGTCATGCTGATGATCGCCGCCTTGGAGATCGAGTAGATGCCCTGCAGCGGACCCGGGGTGATGCCATTGACCGAACCGACATTGACGATGGCGCCGCGCCCCACTTCGCGCATCAGGCGGATCGCGCCCACCGACATGTAGAAGTAGCCGCGCACATTGACGTCCAGGGTTTTCTGGAAGGCACCGACATCGGTATCGACGACATGGCCGAAATAGGGGTTGGCGGCGGCATTGTTGACCAGGATGTCGAGCCGGCCGTGGCTGTCCCTCACGTCCTGGAAAGCCGCTTCGATCTGCTCCAGATCGCCGATGTGGCAGGCCAGGGCCTCGGCGCTCCCCCCCAGGTTGCGGATCTCCTCGACGACCTGCTCGCAGCTTGCGCGCTTGCGGCTGGTGACAATCACGTGCGCGCCCTGCTCGGCGAACAGCCGGGCGATGGCCGCGCCGATGCCGCGACTGGCGCCGGACACCAGTGCCACCCGGCCACTCAGATCGAAAAGTTGGCTTGCCATTGCTGGATTCTCCTCAGATCGACATCACCAGATGCCCGCCGTCGACCGGCAGCAGCGCGCCATTGATGAAGGAACCCGCCTCGCTGGCCAGCAGTAACAGGGGGCCGTCCATTTCTTCCATGCGGCCCAGGCGGGCCGCCGGGGTGGTGGCGATGTATTGCTGCCCGGCAGCACTGTCGAAGTAGGCCTCGTTCATTTCGGTCTTGAAGTAACCCGGGCAGATGGCGTTGACCCGGATGCCTTTGCCGGCGAGTTCCAGCGCCATGTGCCTGGTGAGCTGGATGACGCCCGCCTTGGTGGCCGAATACACGCCGTGGCCGCGGCTGGTGGCCATGCCCAGTACCGAGGCGATGTTGACGATGGCGCCGCCCCTGCCGGCGGCCAGCAGGCGCCGCGCGGCTTCCGCGGCCACCAGCCAGGCACCCTTGAGGTTGGTGTCCACCACCCAGTCCCAATCCGCCTCGCTGGTCTTGTGGAGCGCACCCGGCGCCGCCATCCCGGCATTGTTGACCAACAGATCCACGGTGCCGAACGCGGCCTCGGCGGCGGCAAAGGCGGCGGTCACGCTGCCGGCATCGGTGACATCCATGGCCACCGCCAGGGCGCGATCCGCTCCGAGTTCGTCAACCAACGCGCGCAGCCGGTCCTCGCGGCGCGCGCCGATCACCACCCTTGCCCCGGCACCCGCCAGCACCCGGGCAAAATGCTGTCCAAAGCCGCTGGAGGCGCCGGTGACCAGCGCCACCCGGCCGCTGAGATCGAAATTCTCTGCCATCTTCATGCCCTCAGGGTTTCACTACCACCTTGCCGCGCACATTGCGGCCGGTGACATACTGGATGGCCTGGATGCCGTCGGCGAGACGAAACTCCCGATCGATGACCGGCACCACCTTGCCGGCCTCCACCCAGGCGAGCAGTTCACGCATGTTGGCGGCATGGACCTGCGGCTCGCGGCGCGTGAACTCTCCCCAGAACACCCCCACCACGGAGTAACCCTTCACCAGGGTGAGATTGGCCGGCAGTTTGGGAATCCGGCCGGAGGCAAAGCCCACCACCAGCAGGCGGCCGTCCCAGGCCATGGCCCGGGAGCAGGCGTCGAAGGCGTCACCGCCCACGGCGTCATAGACTACATCGGCGCCGCGGCCGCCGGTGCGGGCCTTGATCGCCTGATTGAGATCCTCGCGGCTGTAGTTGATGCCCTCGTCGGCGCCCCGGGAGCGCGCGAATTCGATCTTCTCGTCGCTGGAGCAGACCGCGATCACATGGGCACCGATCGCCTTGCCGATCTGTACCGCACCGATGCCGGTGCCGCCGGCCGCGCCCAGCACCACCAGGGTCTCACCGGGCTGCAGGCGGCCGCGCTGGCGCAGCGCGTGGTGCGCGGTGCCGGTCGCGCAGAGCAGCGCCGCCCCCTGTTCGACCGACAGGCTGGCGGGCAGGGGATGGATTTCCGAAGTCAAGGCCACCACCCGTTCGGCGTAGGCGCCGCCGCCCATGTGCCAGCCGAACACCCGATCGCCGACGGCAAAGCCGCTCGTCCCGGCACCCAGGGCCGCCACCCGCCCGGCGAACTCGCTGCCCGGCACGAAGGGGCACTGCGGCCGCAGCTGATACTTGCCCTCCACCAGCAGGCCGTCGGGGAAATTCACCCCGATCGCATCGACGTCGACCAACACCTCGCCCTCGGCCGGCACCGGATCCGGAAATTCCCGATAGACCAGGTTGTCGACCGGACCGAAGTCCTCACATACCAGTGCTTTCATGCTACCCCCCGTGTATCTGTGTCAGAGTTCGCCCTGCTCGCGCAGGAATGCGACGGCCATTTCCGCCATGGGGCGCGTCATGCGCCCATAGGTCAGCGCCTCGGCGCTGGACGCGGTGCCGTCCTGATAGCGTTTCATGATGCCCTGCAGGATGGCCGCAAAACGGAAAAAGCTGAAGCCCAGATAGAACGACCAGTCGGGAATCCCCGGCAGCCCCATGCGCTCGCAGTAACGGGCGACGTATTCCTCCTCGCTGGGAATGCCCAGTTCGCGGCGGTCGAGGCCGCCCAGACCACCCAGGTTGCCGAGCTCGGGATCGGCCGGAATGCGCAGCTGCATGCACTGGTAGGCGATGTCGGAAAAGGGATGGCCCAGGGTGGACAGTTCCCAATCCAGCACCGCCAGGATCTCCGGGCGATCCTTGGCGAAGATCAGGTTGTCGAGCCGGTAGTCGCCATGGATCAGCGCCACCCGGCCGTCGTCGGCCGGCATCCGCGCCGGCAGCCATTCGATCAGCGCTTCCATGGCCTCGATGTGCTCGGTTTCGGAGGCGCGGTACTGTTTGGTCCAGCGCTTGAACTGGCGCTCGAAGTAACTGCCCGGCCTGCCGAAATCCGTCAGGCCGACGGCCTCGACATCGACCTGATGCAGGTCCGCCAGCACGGCGTTCATGCGATCGTACATGGCGGTGCGATCGGCCTTGGCGAAGCCGGACAGCGGCGCCTCCCAGTAGACGTTGCCGTCGAGGAAATCCATCACGTAGAACATGCTGCCGATGACGTCGTCGTCCTCGCACAGCACCCGCACCTCCGGCACTGGCACCGGGGTGGCGGCGAGCGCCTTCATCACCCGGTATTCGCGGTCCACGGCGTGGGCGGAAGGCAGCACCTCGCCCGCCGGCTTGCGGCGCAGCACATAGCGGCCGCCACCGGCGGTGAGCAGAAACGTCGGGTTGGACTGCCCGCCCTCGAACTTCTCGGCGCTCTGCAAGGTACCGAAGCCGGGGATATGCGCGGCCAGGTAGCTGCCCAGACGTTCGACGGGCAGCTGATCATTGGGTTGTGCCATGAATACTCTCCCGGCCTCAGGCGTACTGTTTCACCAGCGAGCGGCCCAGCTGCATCATGTGCACCTGATCGGGACCGTCGGCAAAGCGGATCTGGCGGGCATAGGTGAAGGCCTCGGCGAGGAAATAATCCTCGGTCAGGCCGCCGGCGCCGTGTACCTGAATGGCCCGGTCGATCACCCGCTGGGCCATGGCCGGAGTGACGATCTTGATGGCGGCGATCAGGTCGCGGGCCTCCTTGGTACCTTCGCGGTCGATCTTCTCGGCGGCGCGCAGCGTCAGCAGCCGCGCCTGCTCGATGTCGCAGAAGGACTGGGCGATGTCCTCGCGCACCGACTGATGTTCGCTGAGCTTGCGGCCGAAGGTGCTGCGCTGCTCGACCCGCTGGCACATCAGCTCCAGCGCGCGCTGCGCGCAGCCGATCAGGCGCATGCAGTGGTGGATGCGCCCCGGGCCCAGGCGGCCCTGGGCGATCTCGAAACCCCGCCCCTCGCCGAGCAACACGTTCTCCACGGGCACCCGCACGTTCTCGAACACCATTTCGCCGTGGCCCAGTGGCGGGTCGGCATAACCCAGGGTGGTGAGCGCTCGGGTCACCTTCACACCCGGGGTGTCGCGCGGCACCAGGATCTGCGACTGCTGGACGTGGCGGTTGGGATTGTCCGGATCGGTCTTGCCCATAAGGATGATGATCTTGCAGTTCTCGTGCATGACCCCGGTGATGAACCACTTGCGGCCGTTGATCACATACTCGTCGCCGTCGCGGACGATGGAACACTGCACATTGGTGGCATCCGAGGACGCCACGTCGGGCTCGGTCATGGCGAACGCCGAGCGGATCTCGCCGGCCAGCAGGGGCTCCAGCCAGCGCGCCTTCTGTTCCTCGGTGCCATATTTGATGAAGACTTCCATGTTGCCGGTATCTGGCGCATTGCAGTTGAACACCTCGGGCGCCCACAGCACCCGGCCCATGATCTCGGCCAGGGGCGCATAGTCGAGATTGGTCAGGCCGTCCTCATGGTGATGGGCCGGCAGGAACAGGTTCCACAGGCCGGCCTTTTTCGCCTTCGCCTTGAGCTCAACCATCAGCGGCGGGCTGACCCAGGGGTTCTCCGCGGTCTTGAGGTACTCCTGATAGGGGTGTTCGACCGGGTAGACCTCGTCCACCATAAACTGCTGGAGTCGTAACTGCAGGTCGCGCGCCTTGTCCGAATAGTCGAAATTCATGGGTTGATACATCCTCCAGTGGAATTGGATCCGGAAAATCTAGACCATGGTGATCGCGTGCTCGCGATCGGGTCGCTCCATGTGGGCGAGCGCATTGAAGGCGTGCAGCGACAGGCGGTCGCCGTCGCTCAAGAAGCGGGTGGTGGAGGTGTTGCGAATCTGCAACATCAGGTCGATGGCGCCGCCGTCGGACAGGCCCATGACATGCTTGACGGTCAGCGACTTGGGCCCGCCGGACGAGACGATCAATACCCGCTCGCCGTGGCTTCCTGCGCGGGCCGCCTCGACACCCGCCACCACGCGTTCGTTGAATTCGCGCCAGGTCTCGGTGCGCTGCCCGCCGCGCTCGGCCTGCGTCGCGAGCTCGGCATCCAGATCGCCGGCGATCCAGGCCACCATCACCTCGCGCAGGATCCCGAAAAATTCCGCCGCCGTGGTCGGCTCGGGAACCTCGGGCCGATAGCGCTGACAGTACAGGCGCATCACCGGGCGGAATGTGAACTCGTTCAGGCGTCGGTCCACGACCGGATCGAACATGCGCCCCATGCCCGCGCCAATGCCCTGCAAGGTTTCCTTGTGGCGCTGCATGTCGCCCACGATGACGCGGTCGAAGTCGAGACCGCGCGCACGATAGTGTTCGCCCAGCCAGCGCGCCTGCTCCCAGCCGAGCGGAGAAAGCTGATCGTAGTTCCGCGCGCCGAGCGAAGCCTGGCCATGGCGCACAAAATAGATTTCACTCATGGGCTTGCCCTGCGGGCCGATCCGCAGCACCGGGATACCTCGCGTTAGCATCGCGGGAGGGCTGCGGGTTATCCCGGGCATGGTACACAGCGATGCCGGACCTGTCAGCCGCGCCGCGCAGCGCCTGAGGCGAACGCTGGCAGTCAACACCGCCCCGGGTACAATGCGACCGCAACAACCGGAGCCCCAACCGTGGCTGATCATCACTCGCGAGCAACCTCCCCGGGCCTTCACCGGCGCGGCGCCAGATTCGCGGTCTGCGCTTCCCTGGCGCTGGCCGCGACGGCACAGGCCGCGGGCGACCCACTCGGGCTCGCGGAAGCCGATCTGCTGGGCCCCATCCCGGAGCTCAGCATCGTCAGCCACTTCCCGCAGACCGCGGCGCGGGCGCCCGCGAGCACCACGGTGATCACCGCGGACATGATCCGTGCCGCCGGCGCCATGAACTGGGTGGATGTGTTTCGGTTGGTGCCCGGCTTCCAGGCCTATGCGGTCAACGCCAATCGCTTCGGCATCTCCTACCACGGCCAGGGCCGGGAGCTGCCCAACCACCTCGAGGTCATGGTGGACGGACGGTCGGCCTACGACCCCATCCAGTCCACCGTGGTATGGGGCGCTCTGGGTGTGGAGCTCGACGAAATCGACCGCATCGAAATCGTGCGTGGTTCCAGCGCCGCCGCCCACGGCTCCAATGCCTTCTCCGGCGCGGTGAACATCATCACCAGGGCGCCGGTGCAGGACAATGGCACCCAGGTGCGCACCACCACGGGCGAGCGCGGCACACGCCGGGTAGCGCTGCGCCACAGCGACCAGACTGCCAATTTCGACTATCGGCTCTCGCTGGGCTTCGATCGCAATGACGGCTTCCCGGACTACAACGCCCTTGGTCCCGACGACGGCGCCGAAACCTGGAACGCCAATCTGAGGACCACCTTCACGCCGACGCTGGCCGACACCTTGAGCTTCGATGCCGGCTTCTCCCGCCACGACACCGAATTCGGGGACGCCGACCGGCTGGACGAATACATCCCGGTACGCTACTACAGCCAGTATCAGCGGGTCGCCTGGGAGCATCAGCTGTTCAGCGGCCGAGAACTGGAGATCACCTTCTACCGCAACCATTTGCGCGCCAACGGGGTACGCGACTTGGGCTTGGTATCGGACCTGACCGGGCTGGGCCCGGTGGCCATCCCGACCCTGTTCGGCATCCCCGACCAGAGCTTCGTGACCGGCTTTCACACCATAGAATCCGAGCGCTTCGACCTCGAGGCCCTGTATCGAGCGCAGACCGAACGGCTGACCTGGGCCGCCGGCGCCGGCGCCCGGCAGGATGCCATCGACAGCGTCTTTCTCACCGGCGATGGCGGCACCCATGATGAACAGCGGTTCCGGCTGTTCGCCCACAGCGAGTGGCTGCCGTTCGATCGGTGGTCGATCTCGGCCGGCGCCATGGCGGAAAAAACCTCGGTGGGCGTCCTGTTGTCGCCCAGGGTCTCCGTCGCCTACGAGCTGTTTCCCGCTCAGACGCTGCGCCTGAGCGGTGCCCGGGGGCGACGCGCGCCGTCGATCTCCGAAGCCGAGGAACGCCAGTTTGCGCTGCTCGGCGGTATGGTGGCCGACGATATCCGCCGCACCGCGGATCTCGAGGACGAGCGCATCGACAGCCTGGAGCTGGCCTACCTGGCGCGGTTTCCCGAACAGGGCATCGATTTCGACATCAAGCTGTTTCGCGAAGAGGTCAGCGACGGTATCGACGATCATCGGGAGCCCATCCCGGCACTGCCTCCTTTCTTTGACGACGAGCGGCTGGTGAGGGACAACTCCTCTTCCTGGGATACCACGGGAGTCGAGGCACAGCTCTTCTATCGCCTTTCGGAGCGCAGTTGGGCGCGCCTGCACTACGCCTACCAGGATCTGGACAGCCGCTACATCAACCGCTTCGAGCCCACCCTCGAGATCAAGGACTTCGACGGCGGCACCCCCAGGCATTCCGGTGGCCTGCTGTTCAATCATCGCTGGTCGGAGCAATTCGACGCCGGATTCTTTGTCTACCATCAAAGCGGCGTGGATTGGCGCAACGGCAACCAGATCGGAGCCTTTACCCGGATCGACGCCCAGGTGACCTGGCGCTTGCAGATCGGTCCAAGCCGCGGCCAGTTGCAGTTGGTGGCCCAGAATCTGGGTGGCGACTACCGCGAGTTCAACCGGGAAAACCGATTTGAAACGGCTTTTTATCTGCGCGCGCAGGTAGATCTGCCGGATTGATCGGCGCAGGGGTGGTACGCGTTCGCGCGCCCCGGCGACCAGAACCAAGGGACACGGGCAGCAGCTCAGATACATCGGCGATCCGTGCGGCTCACGACGACGGCAAGCGCTCGGCGCGGCGACAAAGGGCAGGGAATGCGGGCATTGGGAGACCAGCGTGAGCGGCGTCCGAGGCGACGGTGGGCAGTACTGTCCCGGCACCTGCTCGTCTGCGCGCTGGCCCTGGCCGGGGATCTACCCACGACGCTGGGCGCCGACGTCCAGGTGCTGATCGCCAGCGAAGACTCCTATTACATGCAGGCGGTCGCCAGCCTGCGCGAGCATCTGGCGGCCCTGCACCCCGGTGTCGTGACCGAGGTCGACACCGACCTCAAAGCCGACTGGAAAGCCGAAGATCTGTTGGTCACCGTGGGCTCGGACGCCATGGTGAGGTTGCGCGCGGAACACCCTCAGCGGGTCGCGCTGCACCTGTTCATCACCAGCGACTCCTGGCTCCAGCAGCGCGCCGGGGATCCCGGCCTGGCCGAAAATCCGGCGTTGGTGTTCGACCAGCCACCACGACACCTGGTGGCCCTCACTCGGGCGCTGCTGCCCCGGGCCACAACCCTGGCGATCGTGCTGGGCCCGATTTCCGGCAAGCACCTGAATCAAGTGCATGGTGAAGCCGAAAAGGCCGGCTTCGAACCCCTGGTCGGTGCCCTGAGTGCGGATGCCAACCCGCTGGCGACATTGTCACCGCTGGTCGAGGCGACCGATGCCGCACTGGTGCTCCCGGACAGCGCCGACTTCAACAGCGCGGTCGCCCGCTGGCTGTTGCAGCTGAGCTTCCGGGCGCGCACCCCGGTAATCGCCTTTTCCCGCGCCTATGCGAATGCCGGAGCCCTGGCGTCGGTGTTCGTCACTCCGGAAGATATCGGTCGCGAAGCCGCCGGCATTCTGGACCGCTGGCTGAAAACCGGGGAATATCCGCGGGGTATGCAATATCCGGATGCTTACAGCATTGCCACCAATCCCGCGGTCGCCACGGCCCTGGATATCGAACTGCCGGACGACGAGGCGCTGCGGGCGCGGTTCGAGGCCGTCCTGGAGGCCCTGCCATGAGCCGCTCCGGCCGGAAGCTGCGCGGCAGCATACAACTGCGCCTACTGTTGATCGGCGCGCTGCCGCTGCTGCTGATCACGGTACTGTTCACCGCGCACGCCATCTACAGCCGCCAGGGCGACATCCTTCACCGGGTCGAAATCTTCGGCGAGCGCACCGCAGGCTATCTGGCCGACACCCTGGACTTCGCCTTCTTCGCCCGCGAACCCTCCATGCTCGCCGACATCGCGGCCGACATCCAGACCGTCCCGGGGGTCCAGGGCGTCACCTTCCTCGACCCCCGGCGCCGCATGCTGCACGTGAGTTCCGGATTCCCCGCGCTAGACCCCGGCTTCGATCTGAGCCACCCGCTGGGCATGGGATCGGTGCGGATGGGCAATGCACTGCTTCTGGAGCGGGAGGTTCGTCCGCGCGCCTGGGATGTGGAGGACTATCCCGGTGCCGTGCCCGCCGCCAGCCACTCCTCCGGCGAGCCGCTCGGCTGGGTCGTGGTGGCGCTGGACCTGACCGAGGCCCAACAGGCACAGCACACCATCATGGTCAGCAGTATCGGTATCGGCGCCAGCGTGCTGGGCACCGCCCTGCTGATGTCGCTGGTGCTGTCGCGAGTTGTGGTCACCCCGATCCACGGACTGACGGAGACCGTCACCCGTCTCCGGCAGGGTGATCTCCGCGCCCGGGCGCGGCCCTCCACCAGTAATGAGCTGGCCCAACTGGCTGAGGGCATCAATCACCTCGGCGAGTCGGTGGAGCGCAGCCAGCGCCACCTCGAACAGCAGGTCGAGCAGGCCACCAGTGATCTGCGCCGCACCCTGGATACCCTGCGCAGCAAGAACCGGGAATTGGAAATCGCCACCGAAAAAGCGGAGAGCGCCAACCGCGCCAAGAGCGACTTTCTGGCGCGCATGAGCCACGAACTGCGCACCCCCCTGACCTCCATCCAGGGCTTCGTGCGCCTGCTCGAAAACGCGCTGCCCGAAGCCGCCGACCGCAGCTACTGCCATATCATCGATCAGGCGGCCACCTCGCTGATGGCGTTGATCGACGACATCCTCGAATTCGCCCGCCTGCAAACCGACCCGCAACGCAACCCGCCGACGACCTTTGCGCTGCGTGATCCCCTGGAGGGCGCGGTGCGGCTGCTGGCCCCGGCCGCGCACGACAAGGGCGTTGAGATCTACCTGGACATCGAGCCCGACACGCCGGACACCGTCTTGGGCGACGCCCGGGCGTTGCGCCAGATCGTCAACAACCTGGTGGGCAATGCGGTGAAGTTCACCGCCAGCGGCCATGTCCTGGTGCACTGCATGCGGACCGCGGAGCAGCGCCTGGAAATCCGCGTCCGCGACACCGGTATCGGCATCGCCGCCAGCCAGCAGGAGCAGATCTTCGAGGCGTTCCAGCAGGCGGATTCCGGCATCGCCCGGCGCTTTGGCGGTACCGGCCTGGGTCTTGCCATCACCCAACATCACATCGAAATGCTGGGCGGTGCCCTCAGTCTGCACAGCCACCCCGGCGAGGGCAGCGAATTCCGCGTATCCCTGCCCTGCCGGTGGCGGGAAGACGTCGATGCCACGGCGGCGCTGTCGGGCACCGCACTGGTCTACGATACCCAGGACCTGGGTCGCCACTGCACGCTCCAGGTGCTGAGCCGCCTCTACACCGAGGTTCGCGGCCTGGGAAGCTTCGACGACCTGATCGACGTCCTCGCCAGCCAGCCGATCGCGGCCCTCAATGTCAACTGGTCGCTGGACGAGCCCCCGGCGCGCCAGATTGCGACCCTGCGCCACCTGATCGACGAACTGCGCTGCCCGATCACCGTGCAGATCCCCCTGAGTGCACTCCACGACACCATCCCCCGGACCTTGGTCCGCGGTCACTCCCATGTCCACTGGCTGGGCAAACCCGCTGGCCTCGAAGAGCTCAGAACCACCCTCTGCGGCGATGCGGGATCTCGGAATCAGCAAACCGCCGACCTCTCCGGAGTCCGGGTTCTGGTGGTCGAGGACAATGCCTTCAGCCGCATGCTGCTCGGCGCGCTGCTGGAGCGCACCGGTTGCGAGTACACCGAAGTGTCCGACGGCCAGACCGCCGCGGACATCTGCGGCCAGCGGCGCTTCGACGTGATCCTGATGGATCTCCATATGCCCGAGGTAGCAGGTGTCGAGGCCCTGGCGCTGATCCAGCGGCCCGGAGAGATCAACGCAGACACACCGGTGATCGTGCTGACCGCCGACCAGATGCTCGACGCCGGCCGCGCGCTGGGGTTGGTCCGCGTCGAGCAGATCCTGAGCAAGCCCTACGACGAACGCCGGCTGCTGGAAGTGCTCCTGACCCTGACCGGGCGCAGCGGACTACCGCCGGCCGGCTGGTTCGGCAGCAGTGCGAAACTGCCGCGAAACGTCTATTTCGACGAAATCGATCGCCTGCTCACCGCCGTCGAACAGAGCCTGTCGCAGCGCGACCTCGACGGAGCCCGCGGCGCCTGCCACCAGCTCGCCGGTATCGTCGCCGTGTTCAAACTGGGAGAACTGGAACAGCAGACCCGGCTGTTGCACTCCCTGGTGCGCGTCTCCGACTGGGAGCGAGCGGCGGCCATGGTGATCCGCATGCGCCTGGAGAGCCGCACCCAGCGCCAGCACAACAGTCTGGCGTCAGCCTGAAGCCGCCAGCCATTCGCTCAACCTTGCCGCCAGTTCCGCCACCCCCAGCCCCGAATGGGCGGAAAAGACCTCTACCGAGACCCAATCCATCCCCAGGCCGGCCAGTTCGCGGCGCACCGCGTGCCGGGTCGCCTGCGCCGGCCCGCGGTTCAGCTTGTCGGCCTTGGTGAGCAACACTTCGACGGGTACTCCGGATTCCGCGGCCCAGGCGAGCATATGGCGGTCGAAATCCTGCAACGGGTGGCGGATGTCCATGAGCAGCACCAGCCCGCGTAGCGAACGCCTGGCGCGCAGATAGGCGGCCAGGTGCTGGTCCCATTCCTCCTTCTGCGCCTTGGGAACACGAGCGTATCCGTAACCCGGCAGGTCGACCAACCGCCGCTCCGGCGTCAACGCAAAGAAGTTCAGCAGCCGGGTGCGGCCGGGCGTCTTGCTGGTCCGGGCCAGCTTGCCCTGGCCGGTCAGGGCATTGAGTGCGCTCGACTTGCCGGCATTGGAGCGGCCGGCAAAGGCGACCTCGGCACCACTGTCGGGCGGGCAGTCGGCCAGGCTCGCGGCACTGCGCAGAAAACACACTGCGCGAAACCGGGCACGGGGGTCGGGTTCCGCTGACTTCGCCGGGAGGCCCGGGTTCGCCCCGTGTCCCACACTGGAATCGGCCATTACCCATCTCTCCGTGCGGCGCGTGGCGGCCGCCTGACCTGGAACAATTCGGCTGGGTACCGGCCGCAGCCTCACCCAAGAGCACGCGGGGATTGGTATATAATTCGGCCCGCCCGCGGTCGCGCGGACGTCCATTGTAGCCAAATCGAGCGAAGCTGAAGATGACCAGAAAAGTTCTGCTGTGCCTGTCCGCCCTGATCTCACTGGGCTTCGCGCAGACCCCCGCAGCCGCCGGCGACGCCTCCGCCGGAGAGGCCAAGGCCGCTGCCTGTGCGGCCTGCCACGGTCCCCAGGGTGCCAGCTCCGCGCCCAACTTTCCCAATCTCGCCGGGATCGGCGAGAAATATCTGCTCAAGCAGCTTCGCGACATTCAATCCGGACAGCGCCAGATCCCCGAGATGACTGGGCAACTGGACGCCATGTCGGACCAGGACCTGGCCGACCTCGCCGCCTACTACGCGCGCCAGCCGCGCCATTGGGCCGGTGCCAAGGAGGATCCGAATTCGCTCGCCCTGGGCGAGAAGATCTACCGCGGCGGAAACCATGAAACCGGTGTGGCCGCCTGCACCGGCTGCCACTCCCCGGTGGGTAATGGCAACGCCCCGGCCGGCTACCCGGCGCTGGGCGGTCAACACGCCGACTATATCGCCAAACAGTTGCACGCCTTCCGCGACGGCGCCCACGACAAATCCTGGCCGGGTGCGCGCACCAATGACGACAATGCCGTGATGCGCGGCGTGGCCGCACGCATGAACGATCAGGAGATCGCCGCGGTCGCCAATTACATCGCCGGACTCAAATAAAGGAACTCTCGCCACCGGCGGCGGTCCACCGCCTGCGGCGGCGCACAGCGAACTCCGCCGCCCTTGCCGCGTACCTGGAGACTCAACGCCATGCCAACAGCCGCCCGCCTTTTCACCGCCCTCCTGGTGCTGGCCGCCGCGCTTCCAGCCACCGCCGCCGAGTATGTAGCCGGCAAGCACTACCAAGTGCTGGATACACCGGTGCGCACCGCAACCCCCGAGAAAATCGAGGTGGCGGAAGTGTTCTGGTACGGTTGCGGCCACTGCTTCACCTTCGAACCCCATCTCGAACAATGGGCAGCGGGACTCGGCGACGATGTGGTCCTGACCCGCAGCCCCGCGATCTGGCACCCGACCATGGAACTGCATGCCCGCGCCTATTACACCGCCAAGGCACTGGGAGTGATCGACGAACTGCACCGAGCCCTGTTCGATGCCATGAATCTGGAAAAGAACCGGCTGGCAAGCGAAGACGCCATCGCCGAGATCTTTGCCGACCATGGGGTGGACGCGGACAGCTTCCACCAGACCTTCAACTCATTCGGTGTGAACAGTGCGGTACGTCAGGCCGACGCCCGACAGCGCAGCTACCAGATCTCCGGAACCCCAGAGATGATCGTGGACGGCAAATACCGGATCACTGCACGCATGGCGGGGGGCCACGAGGGCATGCTGACGGTCGCCGACCACCTGATCGCACTGGAGCGGGAGAAACGCGCCGCGGCAGGCGGTGACAGCGCAGCGCCGGAACAGTAGACTTTCCCGATTCCCGCCGGAATAGCTCAGCTCGGTAGAGCAGCGCATTCGTAATGCGTTGGTCGGAGGTTCGAATCCTCTTTCCGGCACCATTCCTGCCGCCGACAACGGTCCGGAACCTGTGCGCCGGCCACCGCAAAGCTGCGCGGAAAGACCGCACGCCGGATTCAGCTGCGGCGCCGCTGCTGATACAGTTTCGCCGACCCGTGTCGCTCGGAGACCCATGCCGTGGCCACCCTGTCACGCCTGTTCCTATCGATCCTGTGCCTGGCGCCAGCGGCGCTGCGCGCCGCGGAAACTAGCGCCGACGACCTGGCCCGAGCATTGGCCCGCGCCGCTCCGGCACTCGATCGCCGCGTACTCGACAAAGCGGTCGGCGCAATGAACTGCGCGGTCCGCGGCGGCCTGGAGCCGGCACGGCGACTCGCCGTGATCGATTTTTCGCTACCCTCGAGCAAGCAGCGGCTGTGGATCTTCGACCTGGAGCGCCGCCGCCTGCTGGTCGAGGATCATGTCGCACACGGCCGCGGCTCCGGAGAAGAGCAGCCCACCCGGTTTTCCAATCACCTGGGCAGCCGGCAGTCCAGCCTCGGTCTGTTCCGCACCGCAGAGACCTACTACGGCAATTTCGGTTACTCCCTGCGGCTCGACGGTCTGGAGCCCGGGATCAACGATCTGGCGCGCAAACGCAAGATCGTGATCCACGCCGCCGAATACGTGGATCCGATCTGGATCCACCTCAAGGGCGGGATCGGCCGCAGCCACGGCTGTCCGGCGGTGCGACCCAACATCATCAACCGGGTGGTCGAGAACCTGAAGGAAGGACAATTCCTGTTCTCCTACTACCCGGATCCGCGATGGCTGCACCAGTCGCTGTACCTGAATTGCGCCCCGGATCGGGTCGCCGCCGCCCTCGGCCCGCTACTCGGCAGCCACTAGTGGGCCATGCGGTTAATTAGGTAACGCTCAGAGCCACTGTGCTGGTGCGAATCAAGGCGCGTTTCGCAGGGAATGGTTGTTCCCTTGCCAAGAAACGCAACGCCGAGTCGCGCCAGCACAG
>Ga0209643_1000465_pt1 | contig 73317 bp, 70 predicted proteins | sample AutmiccBRH37_all_FD_187383 | JGI IMG/M metagenome (GOLD analysis project Ga0209643, IMG submission 187383) | Deep subsurface microbial communities from Mt. Terri, Switzerland - Autotrophic microbial communities BRH/37_all (SPAdes) (version 2) | ecosystem: Environmental > Aquatic > Deep... | reverse complement strand
ATCAGAAAGGAAAATGAAATTTCCGCTCCCTTTAATAGTCTCAATGTAACCGTAAGTGCTTATACCGGCAAGGTAACAAACTTCTATATGAACTGGAACAATCTGGAGTTTCCGGATGCAAAAGGTTCAATAAGCCTGGATAACGCATACAAGACACTTTATGCAAAGCACGATCTTATGCTTAAATATGTAAGAATGTACAATTATGACATGTACAATGACAACGCAGTTATAAGGCTCACTTACATGCTGGATAACTTAAACGGAATGATTGATGCAAAAAGCGGGCAGTTCATAGACTATAATGGAAAGCCTGTAAAGGAAGCCAACAAGGTTTCATTTACAGATATAGACGGTCATAAGTTCGAAAAAGATATCCAGCTGCTTGTAGAGCTGGGTATCATAGATTCCACTGAAAGCAAATTCAATCCGGACTCCAAAATACTTCAGAAGGATTTTGTAAAGCTTCTGATGAAAGCAATACAGCCGGAATACTATCCTATACCTTATGCAGCAAGTGAAAGCAGTGAATATGACAGGTATTATGAAAGTGCTATGATGCAGAACATTCTTGCAAAAAAGGACAAAAAACCGGAAGCTGTTGTTTCAAGAATTGAAGCTTCAAAAATGATGGTAAAAGCATTGGGTATGGGCTTCATTGCAGATATGGGCAATATATTCAATCTCAATGTCAAGGATGCTGCAAGCATCACTGCAGAAAACAAAGGCTATGCTGCAATCGCAGCTGCACTGGAGCTTGTTGAAACAACAGCAGGCAGCTTTGAACCGGCAGTAGAGCTTACAAGAGCAGAGGCAGCAGGAATGCTTATAAAATACCTCAAAATAGAAAAAACTCCTGCCGACTCTCAAGCCTCCGATGCTCCGGCAGTAATGCCGCTTTTGAGGTAACAAAAAAGGATTGCTCACAACTGAGCAATCCTTTTTTTATATCTCTTAGATTACGAGTCCTCCGTCTACTGAGAGCACAGCTCCGGTTACGAAGCTTGCTTCATCAGAAGCAAGGAACAGGAACGCATTTGCTATATCTTCAGGCATTCCGAGTCTCTGGAGAGGAGCCTTTTCCTTCATCATATCAAGTACCTTTTCAGGAACTGCTTCAGTCATAGGAGTCATAATAAACCCAGGGGCAACTGCATTAACCCTGATGCCTTTTCTTCCAAGCTCCTTGGCCCAAGTCTTGGTCATTCCTATAACTCCCCACTTGGCAGCTGCGTAGTTGGTCTGACCTACATTTCCGTATAACCCTACTACAGAAGAGGCATTCAGTATTACGCCGCCTCCCTGCTCTGTCATCATCTCAAGGACAGCCTGAGCACAGTTGTATACGCCCTTAAGGTTGATACTGATTACTTTGTCAAACTGCTCTTCTGTCATTTTCTTAAGCATTGCGTCAGCTGTTATGCCTGCATTGTTTACAAGTATGTCTACTCTTCCCCAGGCCTTCTTAATCTCTGCTACCATTTCATCCACCGATGCCCTCTTGCTTACATCCACCTTGAAGCCCAAGGCCTCAGCACCCATTGCCTTTATTTCCTCAACAACTTCTTTAATTGCATTCTCACGTGTACCGCAAACTACTACCTTTGCACCTTCTCTGGCGAATGTCTTTGCAGTTTCCATTCCTATGCCCTTTGTAGAGCCGGTAATTATAGCTACTTTATCTTTTAATCTCAAAATCATCTTCCTCCTTTTTAGTGAATCAAGTTATACTACATTTCCACTATAAGAGCGGTTCCCATGCCTCCGCCTATGCACAAGGTTGCAAGACCCTTCTTCAGATTCCTTTTCTTCATTTCATACAGAAGTGTAATGAGTATCCTTGCACCACTCGCTCCAACCGGATGACCCAATGCAATTGCACCGCCATTGACATTAACCTTGTTCATATCGAAGCCCAGTTCCTTTGCAACTGCAAGTGCCTGAGCTGCAAAAGCCTCATTAGCCTCAACAAGATCAATATCCTCAATCTTTAGCTTGGATCTTTCCAAGGCTTTCTTTACTGCCGGAACTGGTCCTATACCCATTATGCTCGGGTCTACACCGGCAGAACCATAACCAACTATTTTGGCTAGAGGCTGCAAACCAAGTTCCTTTGCTTTGTCGGCTCCCATTACAACTAAAGCGGCTGCACCGTCGTTTATACCGGAAGCATTACCTGCTGTTACAGTACCATCCTTTTTAAAGGCCGGCCTTAGCTTTCCTAAAGCTTCTGCTGTAACTCCTGCTCTTGGAAATTCGTCGGTATCTACAACAATGTCACCCTTTTTTGAAGATATTACTACAGGAACGATCTCATCCTTGAATTTGCCTTCCTTGATAGCTGCTTCTGCTTTGTTCTGGCTGGCCGCAGCAAATGCATCCTGCTCTTCCCGTGAAATGTTGTATTTTTCCGCCAGATTTTCGGCAGTTATACCCATATGGTAATTATTAAATATGTCGGTAAGGGAGTCATGTATCATTGAGTCAACAACTTCTCCGTGACCCATCTTGTAACCTGTTCTTGCATTTCTAAGCAGATATGGGGCGGCACTCATATTTTCCGTACCACCTGCAACTACAACGTCACATTCTCCGGATATTATCTGCTGAGCTGCAATCTGTACGGCTCTCAAGCCTGAGCCGCATATCATATTGATTGTATATGCCGGCTTTTCAACCGGTATCCCTGATTTTACTGCTACCTGTCTTGCTACACCCTGCCCAAGGCCTGCCTGAAGAATACAACCCATTACAGTCTCATCAACCATTTCCGGTTTTATGCCTGCTCTCTTGATAGCTTCCTTAACAGCAGCAACTCCAAGATCAACTGCAGGTACTCCTGCCAGGCTGCCGTTGAAATTACCTATTGCGGTTCTAGCCGCACCTACTATAACAACTTCTCTCATTAATCCTATTACCTCCTTATTGAATTTATTTATCCTTCTAAAAAACAATGCAAATATTATGCCAAGTTCACACTTCAAATGCCATTCTATCTATTTTTTTCTGCAGAATACCTCATAGCTCGTACATTAAGAGGCACCTTCCCTGGAACCTCACTGGGGCGATTCATGAATCGCCCCTGCAGCGGAACGGTTTGGAACCGTTCCCTACACCTCGCAACCTCGTAACCCCGAAACCCCGAAACCTCAAGACCTGATACTCTCTTTGCCTAAAATTGGGCGTGACTCATTTTGCTTTGTTTAGATCAAACCAAAATCGCGTACCTTCATTTAGCTTACTTTCCACACCATAGCTTCCGGCATGGGCTTCGAGTATCTTTTTTGCTATAGCAAGTCCTAAACCCGTTCCTTTGCTCTCCTTTGAAGCCTTGTAAAATCTGTCCCAAATAAATGGCAATTCCTCACTGGATATTCCGGCACCATTATCTGCAACCTCAATTTTAACATTATCTACATTTTCTATTATTTCTATTCGTATCAACCCTCCTCTGGCTGTATGATTACAGGCGTTATTAACAAAATTGTAGAGTACCTGTTCGATTCTCGCCTCATCTCCCATCACAAGAATATTGTCATTAACCTCCTGTACTTCCAAGTTTATTTCTTTTTCTTCCAATATATACGAAAACCTGTTCTTAATGTTTCTGACAGCAGCGGCAATGTTAAAAGGCCTGACGTCCAGCTTAAAATATTCCGACTGCATTTGTGACAGGTTAAGGGTATCGTTGACCATATTTCTGAGCCGGTCAGCCTCTTCCAGTATTATTCCCAACTGCCTGCTCCGTTTTTCCGGCACATCCCCTGTAACGTCTCTTATTGTTTCCGCATAACCTTTGATAAGGCTAAGAGGAGTTCTGAATTCGTGGGATACATTTGCTATAAGCTCCTTTCTTAACTGCTCAATTTTTTGCAGCTGAACAGAGAGGTTGTTTATAGTATCAGATAGCATACCAAGCTCATCCTTGCTGTCAACATCAATCCTGATGGAAAGATTGCCGTCGGCCATTCTAGCTGCAGCTTCGTTAATCTTGAGTATTGGCTTTGTAAATGCCCTTGAAAAATAATATGTCAACACCAGAGATATTAGTATAAGTATGGCAGTGACTGCCATCAGTTGTTCTTTAATAATCATTTCCGCTTCTTTTATAGATGCAAGGGGTGCACTTATTATCATCACACCTCCGGAGGACAGCTGCTCTCCCACCGGGATGCCGACAAGCAGGATATTGCTGTTAAGCCTGTTGTGCTTCGTCTGTCTGACAGTTACATTACCCTTTGCCGTTTCTATGAATACCTCCTGCTTGTCCATTGCTCTGCCCATCATCATTGGCACGGATGTATTCCCGAATACCCGTCTTCCTTCCCTGTCATAAATCTCTACACCGGCATTGTATTTCAGATTTAAGAGCTCTGCTCTTTGTCCAAGCTGATCTATTTCAGCTCCTTCTTCAAAAGCCTTTGCCAGCTCAGTTCCTTCCTGTTTGATATTGCCGGTCTGCCTGTACAAGTAGTACTGTTCCAGCATTACAACCTGAAACAGCCATAAAAGCCCCAGAGTGATCCCTATCATAAACAGCATCTGCATCCACAGCCTGACAGATATACTTTTCATTACCTAACCCCCATCTCAAACTTGTAGCCTACACCCCATACAGTCACCAATAAACTTCTGTATTCGCCCAGGCTCTCCCGGAGCATCTTTACATGAGTATCCACCGTCCTGTAGTCCCCTCCGAACTCATAGCCCCATACCTTATCCAGCAGCTGCTCCCTTGTAAATACTCTGTCCCTGTTTCTAACAAAAAAACTCAGCAGATCAAATTCTTTTGGTGTCATTTCTATATTTGTACCGGCTATCGTAACCCTTCTGGAATCAATATTCACATAGAGCTTCTTATACTCAAACAGCTCAGAAGAAGTGTTTTTTTCAGTATTGCCGCTCCTTCTTAGAACAGCCTTCATTCTTGCAACAAGCTCCTTTGGGCTGAAAGGCTTTACAATATAATCATCCACACCAAGCTCGAATCCAAAGAGCCTGTCGTATTCTTCTCCTCTGGCAGTCAGCATCATTACTGGTATGGAAGAAATCCTTCTGACCTCTCTGCATACACTCCAGCCATCTACTTTGGGAAGCATTACATCAAGCACAAGCATATCAAACTCTGAGTTTTTGAACTTGTCCAGTCCATCCGCTCCATCAACAGCTTCAGTTATTACAAATCCCTCATTTTCCAGATACTCCTTCACCATTTCCCTGATTCTGCTTTCATCCTCTATTAAAAGAATCCTTTCACCTGCCATATTGGCACCACCTTACTTTTGTTATATGTCCAAAATCGGACACCCAATGGGCGCCCCTAAATCGGAACGCATACAATGCGTTCCCTACACCTCGAAATCTTGTATAGATGCATGAATCGCCCATTGCCCTTTTCCTCATTATTACATATATTTCTCATTAATGTAACTATCAAAACCATATCCTTTTCAATTTTCATAAATCTATCACAATTTCATCATGATGTTAACAAATCTGTTGTGTAGAATTAAATTAAAGCTTAAGCCTATACATTACAAAAAATTAATATCGAAAGGGTGAAAAAAATGAAAAAACTTACATTAGTTGCTGTATTAGCCTTTGCGCTGATATTCTCCACATTCTCGGTTTTCGCTGATAGCGACCAGAGTATACTTTCAAAGGTTACCGGACTTAGTGATGCCGAAATAACAGAGCTTCGGACTCAGAGAATCGGTTACGGCCAGCTGATACCTGCATCAATTCTCGCCGGCAGGCTCGGCATGGACATAAAAGATGTCATAGCCTTGAGACAGTCAGGAAAGTCATACTACCAGATAGCTGTTGATAAGGATATAAATGTTGAGGACTACAAAAATGACCTGCTTGACAAGAGAAATACCTACATTGACGAACAAGTAAAGGCCGGCACTATTACAGCAGACCAGGGCGAGCTCATAAAGGAAAGAATGAGCACCAATATTGAAAACTGCGACGGTCAGACTCCCGGGGCAGGCAGAATCAACGGAGGCTGTGGCTTCGGCAGAGACATGAGCGGAGGCTTCGGCAGAGGTTTCGGCAGAATGGGAAATGGTGTAGGCTTTAGAATTAATGCACAGTAATGGCAGATATGTATAAGTAAATTATAGGTATAGAGAGTCCAGCCTCTCTATACCTCATTGCTTGCTACTTGTTCTTAAGTCTGCTTCTTGTACCAATCTAAAAACTTTTCTATTCCTTCTTCAATCGAAATTGCAGGATTATATCCTAACATAATATTCGATTTTGTTATGTCTGCATATGTGTGTTCCACATCTCCCTTTTGCATTGCCAAGTACACTCTACGTGCAGATTTGCCAAGCTTTTGTTCTATTAAATCTATCAGATTGTTAAGCTTTATTGGGTTTGAATTTCCCAGGTTGAATATATCAAATGAACATTTGAGGTTAATCGAAGCAACTATCCCATTAATTATATCATCAATATATGTGTAGTCTCTTGAGCTTGCTCCATCTCCCCAAATAGGTATCTCTTTCCCTTCATCTATCAACCTTGTAAAATAGTGTATAGCCATCTCGGGTCTTTGTCTTGGACCATAGACCGTGAAAAACCTCAAGCATACTATTGGTATACCATAAAGCGCATTATAGACACTGCAGAATGACTCTCCGGCTAGTTTAGCTGCTGCATAGGGCGATATCGGCGATTTAATGCTGTCACTTTCTTTAAAAGGAATAGAATTTAATCCATATACAGAAGACGTTGATGCAAAAATAAATTTCTTTACTTTATAATCTCTGCTGAATTCAAGAAGATTGACTGTTCCTTTGATATCCACATCAACATACTCAAGAGGATTGCCAATGGATGTTCTGACTCCTGCAAGCGCTGCAATATGAACTACCGTATCTATATCAAATGTGTTGAATATATTTTCCAAAAGCTTTTTATCTCTTATATCTCCTTCGACAAGGGTATATCTATGGTTTGAATGAGCTGTTAAAATGTTATTTCTTTTTATTGCCGGATCATAAAAATCATTAAAATTATCCAGGTTAATTATCCTATATCCAAGCTCCAGAAGCTTTTCGCACAAATGAGAGCCTATAAATCCAGCTCCTCCGGTAACTAAAACCGTACTCAATTTCTTCCCACTCCCTTATATAAAAATCCAAAGCTTTTTACATAACCAGGCTCATATACATTTCTAAGATCTATAAAAATGGGAGTTCGAACAATAGATTTCAATTTTGAAAAATCAAGGCTCATAAAATCCTTCCACTCAGTGATAAGTACAATGCAGTCGCTATCTTCACAGGTCGAATATATATCACTGCAATATTCAATAGAAAAATCAGGATAAGCTTTTTTGGCATTTTCCATAGCTTTTTGATCAAAAGCTTTGATCTTAACTTCATTATCTAATAGCATTTTTATTATATTGATAGCTGGTGCTTCTCGGATGTCATCTGTTTCCGGTTTAAAAGCAATTCCTAAAATGGCAATTGTCTTATTCTCAAGATTGCCAATTGTATTTTTTATCTTTTCAAACATTATCCTAGGCTGATTATAGTTTACTTCCACTGTGCTTTCTGCAATCTTTGGTATGTATCCAAGATTTTTGCCTATATTTACAAGTGCCTTAGTATCTTTAGGAAAACAGCTTCCTCCGTAGCCAGGTCCGGGATTTAAAAACTTTGGTCCTATTCTGCTATCCAGCCCCATTGCTTTAGATACAACGCTAATATCAGCATTGCAGAAATCACACATATCTGCTATCTCGTTTATATAGCTTATTTTTGTTGCTAAAAAGGCATTTGAAGCATATTTTATCATTTCCGCTGTTTCTATATTAGCCACTACTATTGGTATATCCAATTGAATCTGCACATTATATATCCTTTTCATAATATTTAAGGCTGTTTCACCTTCAGTACCTATTACAATTCTGTCAGGCTTTAAAAAATCCTTAACAGCAGTTCCTTCTCGTAGAAACTCCGGATTAGATACAACATCAAAGCTAAACGCTTTGGTTCTCTGCTGCAAAATGGTTTTTATTTCTGATTTAATCCATTGTCCTGTCCCTACGGGAACAGTACTTTTACATACTATAACCTTATAGTCCTCCATATGATTTGCAATCTCTCGTGCTACCTGATACACATATTTAAGATCTGCTGAATCATCTTGCAGCGGAGGCGTACCCACTGCAATAAAAATAACTTCAGCGTGCTTTACAGCTTCTTTTATAGATGTTGTGAAATTTAATCTTTTTAAACTATGGTTTTCTCTTACAATATTCTCGAGACCTGGTTCATATATCGGGACTATTCCGTTTTTCAATTTTTTAATTTTATCTTCATCAACATCCATACAGATTACATTCATTCCTAACTGTGCAAGACACCCCCCCGTAACTAGTCCTACATATCCAACACCAATAACAGCAATATTCATAGCGATCCCCCTTATTATCATCATTTTCTATAACTTCATTAAAAAGCTATAATAAAATCGAGTAGCAATAAGCTTACTATTTATTGCTACTTGATTTTATTTTTATGCTATAATTTACAAGCCTGTTGTTTCGACACCACGGAAGAGCTCTAATAAATCATTAGCAACTCTTTCCCAGCTATACCTCTCAACAGCACGACTGCGTCCTGTTTTTCCAAGCTTAAGTGCTACAGCAGGATTGTCTAGCAGATAGTTTATTCCTTCTGCAAAGACATTAGGATTACTGTAATCGTCTATTTCTATACCATTTCCATATTCCCATGATACTACCTCGGCATTTCCTCCTCTGTTTGTTGTTATTATAGGTAAGCCTGCAGCCATTGCTTCATAATGAACCCTTGACAGTGGCTCTTCCCATTGAGAAGCACATATAAATATATCTCCTAAGTTGAAATAGTCAGCCATTTCCGATGGTGGAACAAATCCGGTATACAGTACAGGTCCTTTCAGCTTTTCGGAAAATAGCTTAAGTGATCGAATATAATCATCGGATTTATTATCACCATACCATTTACTTCCTACAACAATCAATGCTACATCATTTCTGCTGTCCATAACTGTTTCCATTGCTTTTAGTACAATATCTGCGCCCTTCTTAGGGCTAAGTCTGCTTACATAAAGAACTATTTTATCTTTGCCCAGCTTTGATTTTAATCTATCTCTATTTTCAGTTCCTTTTTCAGACCAACTGGGTTGAAACTTATCAACATCGACCCCAGAATAAACTACATTTAACTTTTTATCCGCAATTGGATAGAGCCTTCTAATCCCATCAGCAATAAACTTACTCACTGTGGTAATAAATTCTACAGTTTCTATGCATTCAACAGCTATTTCAGGAGGTATCTTTTTCGGAAGAAACATTTCATTATGGATGCTAAGACTAAATTTAGCATTTTTTAGTTTTTTACTTAAAATAGGAACCCAAAGAGGTCTGTTGAATACATGAACGATATCAAACTCATCATTTAACTGAGCCATTACATTATTAACATATTCTTCCTTGTCTTTGCCGGAAACTCTTATATAATTCACTCCATCTACTGTCTCTTGTTCAGGCAAACCGGGATGAGCTATGCAAAAGACAGTTATATCATGATGTATTGATAAATAAGGTAAGATCCCTTCAATATATTGTTGAATTGCGCCGCCTGAAACAGGAGGAACAGGAAGCTTTTCAGTACAAACCAATGCAATTTTCAAATATTACACCTCTATTCAAATAAATTCCTTAATAAGGTAACCTTTGCTTTTTCAAATCTAACGACCTTTTCAATTTCTGATGGATTTATTTGTTTATTATTTATATATTGATTTTTAATAAGTCCATGAAACCAATGGGGGAATAACAAATCAATATATAATATTTTCTTCTCATCATCTGTTATAGGATTTTCACTTGAATACCAACTTAAAATATCATTGATTGTGTTGATATTCAGCATACCATTATCTATTGCCAGTTTACCTATTATTTTCCTCAAGTCTCTAGCTGAAAAATCATAGGTTACTGAGTCTAAATCAAGTACAATGACTCCGCTTGGAGTAGAAATAGCATTTCCTTTTCCAAAGTCCTGATGACAGAGCACCTTTAAAGCTGAGTTTGGTGTTGAAAGATTTTTATACTGTGATTGATCAATAAGCTCCAAGGCTAAATTAGATACATCTATCATTGAATCAACACATTTTAAATATGAAGCGTGAGACCTATTAGACTTGTTTGTTAATGCAAAGTCCTTCCATGTCTCAAACCTGTTTTTCATAGAAGTGTATTGCTCAGGCCATCTTCCGAATTTCGATGATTCTCTGGCATTTTCAGGATATTGATATCCTCTTGATGCCTTGTGAAATTTTGCGAGTCCCTTGAGAGCGGCTTCAAGATCGGTTTTATTGTTAAAGTTAAGATCTTTACCCTCTAACCATTCATAAACAACAAACAGCTGATTATTGTATTGTACAATGGGTTGATCGTTTTGGTTTAGTATAATTCCTGGAACATTTCCACCAGAATTTTTAATATAAATTTGTGCATATACAGAGAATAGTACCTTGTCGTAGGTTTGTCTTAATCTCTTTAAACACAGTGTTTTGCCAGATGTCTTAATTTTCCATACAGCTTTTATCCCACCGCTTTGAATAATTAAAATGTTTTGAGGTGCAATACCATATTCCTGTAACACTGCGACCGCTAAATTATACAAATCTTTTTTCGATTCGTTTGTTACTTCACTCATATATTTCTATCCTTCCTTAAAAACAAATTTTATTTACTAATATTTTGAGTTATTGAACTATATATTTCGCAAAAAACATTTTACATTCTCAATTCAAATTTTGCGAAATGTTTCCTTGATTGTTATTGAATTCGCACTTTGCCCAATGCAAATACTTTTATGCGTTCAATATAAATTGTCATAAATAGGTGTCATAGCCTTTTCTACGTCTGCCATTTCTTTAATTCTTTTCATATATTTTTCTGTTGTCCATGATGTTTCTCTTTGATTGTAATATTTGCTCATAGCTCCTAAAAATAGGTGCGGAAACAATAAATCACATTTTACAACTTGCCATTCATCAGAAGTTAATGGATTGACTGATTGATAGCATTTAATAATATTTTTTGCCAATTCAGAATTCGCTTTACCTGACTTTTTCATAATTTTATTAAAAAGCTTTCTAATATCTCTCGCCGGAATATCAAATGTGATAGAATCTGTATCAATAACATAGAGTCCGGATGAAGTCAAGATTAAATTGCCCGCTGCAAAGTCTTGATGACATAAACAGCCAATTTTATATATCTTATCAACCCAGTTTTTATATTCTTGTCCTTTAAGAGAATTTATAACTTTTTGTCCCTTTTCGTAAAAGTAAGGAAATTCTTTGATTATTAGCTCTCCGATAGGGGTCTTTCTTTCGGATTGAACTTCTTTTTTGTAGAACGCGTTCATATCCTCAAGCTGCATTGTATATTCTTCCACCCACGTACCAAGATGGTTTTTAGGTTTTGAATCCTCAGGAGCTCTGAATCCTGCTGCTGCTTTGTGGAATTTTGCCAATTCTATAACGATCATCGCTAACTCTTTAGGAGAATCATATCTCGGGCTGCTGCCTTTTACTGCATCAGTGAGAGTAAAGCATACGTCATTAATAGTAACATAGTCCAGGTTTGTAGTAGTTTTATTGACCTTTGGAATCAGAATGCCGTTTTGTATAAGATGGTCAACTGCAGATAGAAGGAATTTAAGTGTTTGCTCAGAACTGGAAACTTTTTTTAGAATCTTATCTCCACTTGAGGTTTTTACCCACCATACTCCTTTTTTTTCCTTATAATTCACATTATCTACGGCCAATACCTTCAAGTCATAATTATCCAGTACAGCTTTTATTGGTTCTTGACTTACAGGTGACAAAATAACCCCTCCTCTATCAACCATATTGATTTCGTATTTTTATTTCCTACCTTAGTTGTCATTATGCTTCACTCTCCTTTTATGATTAAAGCTACTAACTTGTCCTAGTACATAATATAGAGAAGTTTCTTTTTTGACACATAATATATTAAATTACGAGGATTTATTTCTAAAGGACAAAGGTGGTAGTTGCACCTCTTTTTACTTTTTACTGCACAACACTAATAAGAAGAAGTTAAATTATTTTTGTAAAACGAGTAACACACAATGTTATTTCTGAATATTATTGTAGTGAGCAGAAGACAAGCTCAAAACAAATATATATAAGGAGTGTTATTATGAAATATCAGGAAGGCTATGTTGGAACAAAAGCAGAACTCAGCGACTTTATCAAGAAAGTTTTCCCGGAACTCTTCGCCGGCAAGCTGGTAGTTGAAGGCCAGACAGTACGTATACCCAGCGACCACGCCCTTGAATACAAAGTAAAATACGATTCAGCAGGGGCCATTGGCATCAAGATTTCATGGGAAGACGAGACTGAAGAAGAAGAACAGGAGTTTGAAATATAGGACTAGTGCCTCGTAACGTATATCCCTTCTTGAGCATGCGAGGCACTGAATCAATGTTGTGATTTTTAACACTTTGAAAGACTAGAAAGCTGTTGTGTTAATAATCACTAGAACTAATACATGATTAAATCAGGGGGAGTTTATCTCCCCCTGATTATAACCTTTTTAGGGGAGTGATTGCTTTGACCACGATCAACCAGGAACCCATAATGGAAGAAACCCTATATATGAATCTCCTCAGGAACTGGAGGCGGTTGTTAAGGAAATGGCAAGGTTCCATCGGGCTTCGGCAGGCTTTTCCCTTCTTCCCGATACCAAACCTAAAGTTCACCTTGGAATATGGATTGAGGATTATTAGGTGCCATGAATAAATACTATTTCAAGCGGGATAAGGAATGGTCAAAGGAAAAATATCTTCTAAGGTTAAAAGAAATGTCTGCCTTTGAAAAGACCATAATACCGGTGCTTGATAATTTTGAATCCCTTTTGTCTAAATAACTCAGTTGGAAGGAATGAGCAGCTTGGATAACTATATGGAAAATCCAGACCGCCAGTGAAACACTTTGCCTCAAGAGGCTGAGCATGTCTTGTACATAGACCTGCTGTTTCCCCATTGGTTCTACGGCCTTGTAAAGAATATTTACCAGTCTAATAAAGCTGTAAAGTCAGCTGAAATTGAAAAGATATGTCAATTAGAGCAGGCCAAAGTCCCGCTTTTGGATTCCTTGCTACGAGGGAGTGAATAACTTTAAAAGAGTTATAATGCAACTAACAGGCCGATGTCTGTCTTTGACATCGGCCATTAAAATTTACTTCCTTCATATTCAGCATCAATTTTTACCGTTTACACAAAACTTGAATCATATACCCATGCAGGTCTAACAAGGCTTTTTTATCCTTTTTATCCTTTTAATCATCTTTGCAGACTGCATTGATGTTGACTATCGCCACATTGTTCAATACGAATATGAACTTAACCTTTTTCGGGCAGCAGCAATCATCATTGTCATGACAGCCTCCGTCATATTCTCTTGAGCTTATCATTTCTTTGATAGCATTTGCATTATTTGCAAGAACTTTTGCTGCTTCAGATGACAGCAATTCCGGCATCTTTACATAGTCCATAAAGTCACCTCCTTTCTTTTACTGGGCGGAGAATCAAAACCGGTTCGTCTTCTTCCACTAGCATAATATGACTTGTACATTGTTTTGCTACTGATTGTACAAAAAAAACTGTTATAAAAGCAACTGAGTAAAAAAGGCTTCCGTTGAAGCATTTTAACAACCAAGGAAGCCTTTAATGAAACTCGCTTACGGGGCATAACAGATTAAGGTGGAATTGATGCCCCTGCTCGTTATAAAAAGAAAATGAGACGACCTAAAAGTGTTCCAGATCGCCCCTGTTTTTAACATTTTAAGTTGTTTTCCCACTATTCCCAAAACTCCGTGAGCCAAGCCTTGTCTTCCAGTTCCTTCTTCTTTGCAGCTAAATGCTCTGCTGCTTCATTCATATCCTTTTTACATCTGGCAACCAGCTTTCTGTTGCATATTTGTCTAGGTATAAGCCTAAGTATTTTCTTAATATCTTCCATCCTTGCTTCAAGCACTGCCACCTCCAGCATTAATTGACTAATTTCATTTTCCAGTTTTCCCCAGTGCCAGCCCTCTTGTTCATGTTCTCTGCCGCTTATTTTTATGTGATCCTTTGTATCATCTATACCTATAGTTACATTGCAAAAAACAAGCTTAACATTTGTTGAATTGCTATTACAATCTAAAGTACAATTCTTTCCCACAATTACTTTCTCACCGGACTGATGGTCTACAATTGTTTTAAGCACTTCCGGGTTTTCAGCTATCACTTCTGCAAACTTTGGTGTTATAAGTTCAGGCATAATTACTTTATTCATATTTTTTCACCTCACTTTCTGGATCCCGTTATGTATAGTGAAGCATAGGTACAATAACCTAAATATTATGTACCTATGCATTTCATAAAACCCTTATTGAAAAGAAGCAGGGAATGGCAGCCTATGCTTAATCATCCTCTTCACAGACTGCATTGACGTTGATTACCGCTGTATTGTTCAATAAGAATATAAACTTAACTTTTTCCGGGCAGCAGCATTCATCATCTTTTTTGTCATGTTTTTTATTATCCTTTTTGTCATGCTTTTTATCATCTTTTTTATCATCCCATTTGTCGTCCCATTTGTCATCTCTTTTGTCATCTCTTTTGTCATCTCTTTTGTCATCCTTTTTATCATCCTTTTTGTCATCCTTTTTGTCATGTTTCTTATCTTCTTTTATATACTCTTTCCATGCTGCAGCCATTTCGTCCTGGGAGCTAACCTCATCTTTAGCGGTATATAAATTGCCTGCCAAAGCTTTTAATATTTCTGGCGAAAGCATTTCGGGCATTTTTATAAATCCCATAAATTCACCTCCCTTCTTTTTGTGGATGAAGAATCAGAACCGGTATATCTTCTTCCAGTAACATTATATGACTTGTACCTTTCTTCGTTACTGTTTGTACAGAAAAAAAGAAATCCGCATATCCCAATTGAGATATACGGATTTTGATTCTGATATTTCTATTTATTTCTGGCTGTATTCGCCCATTTTGTCCTTTATAGTTGCTTGTGCTGCAGCAAGTCTTGCTATAGGCACTCTGAAGGGTGAACAGGATACATAGTTAAGTCCTACCCTATGGCAGTATTCTACTGATGCCGGGTCTCCACCGTGCTCTCCGCATATACCGAGCTTTATTTCCGGTCTTGACTTCCTGCCAAGCTGTACAGCCATCTCCACCAGCTTTCCTACTCCGTTCTGGTCCAGTGTCTGAAATGGATCCTGGTCGAATATGCCTTTATTGACGTATTCCTTTATGAACTTGCCGGCATCGTCTCTTGAGAAGCCGTAAGTCATCTGTGTAAGGTCATTGGTACCGAAGGAGAAAAACTCAGCTGTCTTTGCTATTTCATCAGCCGTTACGGCACCTCTTGGTACTTCTATCATTGTACCAAACATATATTCAAGCTTTATGCCGGAATCAGCTATAACCTTGTCGGCAGTTTCCCTTACTATCTTCTCAATATATGTCAGCTCTTTGATTTCTCCAACCAGCGGAATCATAATTTCAGGATGTACATCTATTCCCTTGCTCTTTTTTACTTGCACAGCAGCTTCTATTATAGCCCTCGCTTGCATTTCAGCTATTTCAGGATATGTTACCGCCAGTCTGCAGCCTCTGTGACCAAGCATTGGATTAAACTCATGCAGGCTTTCCACCCTTGCTTTAAGCTTTTCAAAGTCAACGCCCATTGTCTTCGCAAGCTCTTTGATGTCCTCGTCCTCATGAGGCAGGAATTCATGCAGTGGTGGATCCAGAAGTCTTATTGTAACCGGTCTTGCTCCCATTGCCTCGAATATTCCTATGAAGTCCTCTCTTTGCATTGGGAGAAGCTTTGCTAATGCGACCTTTCTCTCCTCAAGAGTTTCGGATATAATCATTTCTCTGACTGCAGGAATTCTTTCCTCATCAAAGAACATATGCTCTGTACGGCAAAGTCCTATTCCTTCAGCGCCAAACTCCACAGCCTGCTGTGCATCCCTTGGAGTATCCGCATTTGTTCTTACTTTAAGCTTTCTTGCTTCGTCAGCCCAAGTCATCAATGTGCCGAAGTATCCTGACATTTCCGGCTCTTTTGTAGCTATTACTCCCTCATAAACCAAACCTGTGCTTCCGTTTATAGATATGAAGTCGCCTTCCTTGTATGTCTTTCCGCCAACTGCAAACTGTTTTGCTTCTTCGTTGACTTTTAATTCTTCGCAGCCTGCAACACAGCATTTGCCCATTCCTCTTGCAACAACTGCAGCATGGGAAGTCATTCCACCCCTTGCTGTCAAAATCCCCTGTGACTCTGCCATACCTTCAATATCTTCCGGTGAAGTTTCAAGTCTTACAAGTACTACCTTCTCACCATTTTTTGCGGCATTTACTGCAGCTGCTGCTGTAAAGTAAACCTTACCGGAAGCGGCACCTGGTGAAGCCGGAAGTCCTTTTGCTATTGGCGCAGCCTTTTTAAGTGCATCTGTATCAAAGTTCGGATGCAGCAGCTGGTCAAGCTGTGCCGGCTCAACTCTCATTATGGCTTCATCCTTGCTTAACTTACCTTCCTCAACAAGCTCAACAGCAACCCTAAGAGCTGCTGCGGCAGTTCTTTTACCGTTTCTTGTCTGAAGCATGAAAAGCTTGCCTTTTTCTATAGTAAACTCTATGTCCTGCATATCTCTGTAATGATCTTCCAAAAGATTCGCTACATTTATGAACTGGTCATAGACTTCTTTGTTGATTTCACCTAGCTTCTCTATTGTCTGAGGTGTTCTTATACCTGCAACAACGTCTTCGCCTTGTGCATTCATGAGGAACTCCCCGTATATTTTTCTTTCTCCGGTTGCAGGGTTTCTTGTGAAAGCAACACCTGTTCCACAATCATCTCCCATATTTCCAAATACCATTGACTGCACGTTAACAGCCGTACCAAGGTTTCCGGGTATATTGTTCATTGCCCTGTATATTATGGCTCTTTCATTGTTCCATGATCTAAATACTGCCGTTACTGCAAGAAGCAACTGATCCTTGGGATTCTGAGGGAAATCCTCACCCTTTTCCTTCTTGTATACAGCCTTGAACTTCTCTACTACTTCCTTCAGGTCGGAAGCTGTGAGATCCGTATCATATTTTGCATTCTTTGACTCTTTTATTTCATCAAGTATTCTTTCAAATTTTGATTTTGGAATCTCCATAACAACATCGCTGAACATCTGGATGAACCTTCTGTAGCTGTCCATTGCGAATCTTTCATTGCCGGTATTGTTCTTTACAGTTTGAACAACTTCGTCATTCAAACCGAGATTGAGTATTGTATCCATCATTCCGGGCATTGAGAACTTGGCACCGGACCTTACTGATACAAGCAGAGGATTGCTTCCGCCGCCAAAGGACTTGCCTGTTGCAGCTTCCAGTTCCTTGAGCTTTGAGAATATCTCATCGTTAAGCTCGCTCCATATCTTTTCACCTTGGTTGTAGTATTCGTTGCAGGCCTCAGTTGTTATAGTAAATCCTGGAGGTACCGGCAGCCCTATGTTGCTCATTTCAGCCAAATTGGCACCCTTTCCTCCCAAGAGGTCCTTCATCGAAGCCTTTCCTTCTTTAAAATTGTAAACATACTTCTTCATTCTTCATTAGCCTCCTTTAATATTTGAAGTACTGTATTTGCTGTTTCTTCAATGGCTTTATCGGTTACGTCAATTACGCTGCAACCGATTTTGTTCATGATTTCTTCAGCATATTTAAGCTCATAGGCTATTCTGTCCTTGCTTGCATAATTTGCTTCACTGCTAAGCCCATGAGATTTTAACCTTTCCTGCCTTATCGGGTTCAGATGCTCTGAACTGATCACCAAACCAATTATCTTCTTCGGAGATATTTCAAAAAGCTCCTTCGGGGGCTTCACTTCCGGCATCAGCGGTATATTTGCAACCTTGATGTTTTTGGTTGCCAGGAACATACTGAGAGGAGTTTTGGAGGTCCTTGATATACCAAGCAGTACCAGATCAGCCTTCTTTATACCCCTTGTATCCTTGCAGTCGTCATACTTTACTGCAAATTCCACCGCTTCTATCTTTCTAAAGTATTCATCATCAAGCTTTCTTACTGCCCCCGGTATATCTGTCGGATGCCGCTTGGTGACCTTAGCTATTGCATCTACCGCCGGACCCATTATATCTACATATGTAATATTATGCTCTTCAGCCTGTCTTTTCAGATATTCCCTAAGCTCAGGCACAACAAGAGTAAACATTATTATGCTGTCCAGATCCTTGGCTTCGCTTATTACTTCCTGTATGCTCTCTATCTCGGTAACATAGGGTATCCATCTTATCCTTAACTCACATTCGGGATATTGTGCTGTTGCAGCCTTGGCCACCTGCTCTGCAGTTTCCCCTATTGAATCAGATACCACAAATATTACTGCCCTGTTCTTATCCATACTATCCCCCTAACTTATTGCTTGCACAAGTCATAAAGCAGTTTAGTCATACTGGTTTTGGACACCTTGCCTATTATTTTGAATAACTCTTTGCCTTCATCATCCTTAAAAGGCTCCACTACCGGCATGCTGTCAATTTCATGATTAATAAGCTTGACCACTGCGTCATATGCACTTTCAGTATCCAATGCATAAATTATATTGGGCATCCTCGTCATAATCATACCGACAGGCATATTATGTATATCATTGTTGCCAATTACATTTTTGATGAAATCCTTTCTGGATACTACCCCCATAAGGGCACCTTTACTTTGGACATAGATAGTACCAACATTCATCAAAAAAAGCGTCACGATTGCGTCATATACAGTTGCCGACTCATCTACTACCACAGGCCGGGACTTGATTTCTGCAACCTTTATGCTCTTTATGAAATCACTGCCTATGTTGTTTATACTCTTTCCTGAGTAAAAATATCCAACCTTCGGTCTTGCCTCAAGCATGTCTGACATTGTAAGTATTGTAAGGTCTGGCCTGAGCGCTGCCCTTGTCATATTCAGTTTAGCTGCCAGTTGTTCGCTTGTGATCGGTTGATTGTTCTTTACCAGCTCTACAATTTGTTTCTGACGACTTGTAAATTCTATGACTATCACCTGCCTCAAAGCAATTTTGGAAGTCATTGCACATTTTACATTTAATGTATAATATGTGTAATATACAGGAATTTTATGAAATTAACCTAATATATACTACATTCTCTATAAATACTATCATAAAGAATTTACCATAACAATAAAAAATTAAATTTTGTTGACAACGATAGCACCCAAGTCTGCCATTCTGTTCATCATGTCCACTATGCTCTTTAAAAGCCCCAGACGGTTATTCTTAATGCTCTCATCCTCTACCATGACCATAATATTGTCAAAGAAATCATCTATTGGCTTCTTAAGTGTTATCATAAGCTTCAGAGCCTTTCCATACTCCCTGTTGTCCACATAACCTTCGTATTCAGTGTTGATCCTGTTAAAGGCCTTGAGAAGCTCCAGTTCAGCTTTCTCTTTGAAAAGCTCTGAATTTATTTCAGGACTATCAGCCTTGGATGCCAGATTGGATACTCTGTTGAAGGAACCCAGTATACTAAGGAATTCATCTCTGTGTTTCCATATTGAAAGCTCCTCGATTTTCAAGTATGCATCATATATATCATCAAACTCCGCATTTATCACCGCATCAATGACATCGTATTCGAAATCCTTATCTATCATGACGTTCCTGAATCTCTGCTTGAAAAATTCGATTACATCCTTTTTTATTTTCTTTATGTCGCCCTTTAGTATTCCCTTTTCCGAAAAGATCTTAAGGGCGGTATCTGCAAGATGTGCCAATCCCAAATGAATTTTGCTGTCAAGTATTATTGAGGTAATTCCTATAGCCTGCCGCCTTAAAGCGTATGGATCCTGCGAGCCCGTCGGTTGTATGCCTATTGCATAGCAGCCGCATATAGTGTCCATCTTGTCAGAAATACTAAGAATTGAACCATTTACTGTCTCAGGGGTATAATCCCCTGCAAATCTCGGTAGGTAATGCTCCAATATGGCATCTGCCACTACTTCCTTCTCACCCTGCAGCAGTGCATACTCCCTTCCCATTATTCCCTGAAGCTCATCAAATTCCTTAACCATACCTGTAACCAGATCCGCTTTGCATAAATACGCCGCTCTCTGCAGGTGCAATCTTTCATCACTGCTTAGTCCGACCACTTCTGCAAGGTATTTGCCTATTGTTGTTATTCTTTGGGTCTTGTCATAAATAGTGCCGAGAGTCTCTTGGAATACTACATTCTTTAGCTTCTCCACACAACCTTCCAATGAGGTCTTCCTATCCTCACTATAAAAGAAATCTGCATCTGCCAGCCGGGCTCTAAGAACCTTCTCATTTCCTTCCTGCACTATTTCCAAATAGCGATTATCGCCATTTCTTACAGTAATGAAGCAGTTCATGAGCTCTCTATTCTTATCTACAACAGGAAAATACCTCTGATGCTCCTTCATAGGAGTAATTACAACTTCCTTCGGGAGCTTTAGATATTCAATTTCAAAGCCTCCCACGAGAGCTGTAGGATACTCAACCAGATAGACAACCTCCTCCAGCAAAGCTTCATCCATCATCACTTCTCCGCCCTTGGCCTTTGCCAGCTCTTCACACTGTCTCCGTATCAGCGAGCGCCTTTCCTCCTGATCTGCCACTACAAAGCCCGCCCTTAGCTTGTCAAAATACTCTGCAGTGTTCTTTATCTCTATGCTGCCCTTGGATAATACCCTATGTCCCTTTGTATACCTGCTGCACTGTATTCCGTCCTTGTCAAACTCTATAAGCTCATCTCCCAGGATCGGCACCAGCCATCTGACGGGTCTTGCAAACCTGAAGGATTTATTGCCCCATTTCATTGATTTTGGGAAGGTAATTGAAGTCAGTATATTGGGTAGTATGGCTTTTAGTACTTCTTTGGCAGGCTGACCCTTTTCCTTCTTCTTATAGTATATATACTCCACTCCGGAAAGCTCTTGAAAAAATACCTCATCAAGCTCTGCTTTCTGACCCCTCAGAAATCCCAGCAAAGCCTTACTCGGACTGCCGCTTTCATCATAAGCAGCCTTCCTGGACGGGCCTTTAACCAATTCCTCCAGGTCTTCCTGCTGCTCTGCAATATTCTTCACAAAGAGCACTATTCTTCTTGGAGTACCGTATGTCCTTATCTCCTCAAAGGCTATCCTGTTATCCTTCAGCATTGATTCTGCAATGCCTTTAACCTGCCACAAGGTAGCCGGCATATATTTGGCGGGTATTTCCTCCGTGCCTATCTCATATAACAAATCCTTACTCATTATTTTCACCTCCGAATGCAGCCTTCTTAAGAAGGGGATATCCCATGGACTCTCTCTGCTTCAAATAACCCTGAGCTACAAGTCTTGCAAGGTTCCTTACCCTTCCTATAAAGCTGGTTCTTTCAGTAACACTTATGGCTTTTCTTGCATCAAGGATATTGAAAGCATGTGAGCATTTGAGAACGTAATCATAAGCGGGCAGTACAATATTCTTATCCAGCAGTCTCTTAGCCTCTCCCTCATATTCATCAAACAACCTGAAAAGCAGCTTGGTATCCGCTTCCTCAAAGCTGTACTTTGAGTGCTCGAATTCCGCCATCTTGAACACGTCTCCGTAGTTAATGCCTGAAACCCATTCAATGTCAAATACATTGTTTATATTCTGGATATACATCGCTATCCTCTCCAAACCGTAGGTTAGCTCAGCGGATTCCAGCTGGCAGTCTATGCCTCCTACCTGCTGGAAATATGTGTACTGGGTTATTTCCATACCATCCAGCCAAACCTCCCAACCTAGTCCCCAGGCTCCAAGAGTCGGTGCTTCCCAATTATCCTCAACAAATCTTATATCATGCTTCTCAGGATCAATGCCCAATGCTTTAAGGCTTCCCAGATATAGATCCTGCACATTATCCGGAGAAGGCTTCAAGATTACCTGGAATTGATGATGCTGATACAATCTGTTGGGGTTCTCCCCATACCTTGCGTCCGCAGGTCTCCTTGAAGGCTCTACATAAGCCACTCTCCAAGGCTCCGGACCCAACGCCTTCAGAAATGTGTAAGGACTCATCGTACCTGCACCCTTCTCCACATCATAAGGCTGTGCTATAATACAATGCTGTTCAGCCCAATATTTCTGAAGCGTCAGAATGATCTCTTGAAATGTCATTTCATATCCCTCCAAAACTATTTAATGAAAAAATAAAAAACCCTCATCCCTTGCAATAAGGGACGAAAGGTTTACTTCCGCGGTTCCACCCTTTTTGGCCTGAAAACATACTATCCAAGCCCTCTTTTAAGCTTCTGCTCCAAAGTGCCCTTCATCAAGCCGCACTGCCGGGCTTCCATCCTTCCCCGGCTCTCTGGAAGTGCAATTGCTCTAACTACTCCTCTTCTTCAACGCATCGGTACCGTTTAATTATGGTACATTATCATTAATTTAGCAAATCATATATGCTTTGTCAAGAGAAAACTAGATGCGAGATGCGAGTTACGAGATACGAGAGCTAAAGCGGGGCTTCGAAGACTTCTCTTTAAACCCTCGAATCTCGAATCTCGAGTCTCGCATCTATATTGCCTATTGCTTAAATGTATCGTCTATATTTACATTTGTAGCGTCTGTATAATCATCTGTCTTATAAGTGTATTCATCCATATTCTCAGCTCCGAAGGTATCTACTGTATCCGCCAAGGTGGTACTTTGTCCGGTTACACCGGCTTTGGCGTTCTTCATATCACCAGTCACATTTTTTATTTTATTTGCTATATCATCTGCGGTATTTGTAATCGCTTCTGTCACATTGATAGTCTGTTTATTGGGTCTTTCCACCTCTATTGTGCACTTTGACAGCAGTGCAACTGCCGTTCCTATTGCTGTAAGCTGCGGAATTGCTACCGCACTTATTGCTCCTGCCGTCACAGGTATGTCAAGTATCACATAGTCATCCTTCTTTACCCTTATCCTGTTCACATTGCCGGATTTAACTATACCCTTCAGCTTGTCAACAGCTTCATTACCTTTGACAGAGATTGTCTCTGTCCATCTCTTATCCCCTGCCTCCTCAATATTTATCAAGGCATCCACTACATTACCGTTTGCTGCTTCAAGGGCGTTCTTGGCCTCCTTATAGGAAACACCTGTCCTATCCCTGATAATGTCAATCTTCTCAAGGCTTATATCCATGGGTTCTACTCCTTTCAAATCTTATTAAACAGCTTTCTAAACTTCAGAGTCCTTTATATCATCCAAAAAATCAAGGGACCTGAACCTTTTATCCAGATGCCTCAGGATGAAGGCTCTAGTTATTTTGTCTATTTCATTAAAAATAGTATTATCAATTTTCCTAGTATTTAATCTAGAAATTTCAGTGTTTAATAAAAATTTAAAAATATCTGTTGTACCATGGCTGATCTTGAAAATATCTCCATTCTTTTTCAAGTTCTCATCAGAACTGCACTCTCTGCAAATTACCCCGCCCAGCTCTACGTTGAACCTTGTATAATCTTCCTTTACGTCCCTGCAGGCCGCACACTTGTCCAAACTAGGCCTGTATCCGCTGATATCCATAAGCTTAAGCTGATAGCCCAAGTGAATCAGTCCCATTGGAACTTCTCCTGTTGAAAGATAATAAAGCGCCTTTGCAAGCAGCAGAAACAACCTTTCGCTTGGAATATCCTCATCGGAGACAGCCTCTGCAAGCTCCGCAAAGTAAGTGGCATAAGAAAGTCTCAACAAATCCTTCCTTATGTTATAGAAGGTTTCTCTTGTCGTAGCTTGGGAAATATGATGGAAGTTAGTACCCTTATAAAGCACAAATTCACTGAAAACAAAAACTTCAGAAGATGAAAGAAGGCTGCTTTTGGGTTTCCGGCAGCCTTTGGCAATTGCTTTGATTTTTCCGTTGTATCTTGTAAGTATTGTAAGTATTCTGTCTGCTTCGCCCAGGTTTGTATGCTTCAGAACTATTCCCTCAGTCTTTGATATTGACATTTTTTTACTCCCACTTATACCCTAAGTTCTTAAGTGCGCTTCTACTGTCACGCCAATCATTCCTTACCTTGACCCAAAGCTGCAGGTTTATTTTGCAATGCAGCAGGTTTTCTATGTCCACTCTTGCCCTGGTACCTATCTCCTTAAGCATCCTGCCTTGCTTGCCTATTATCATTCCCTTGTGTGAATCCTTTTCACAGAATATTGTAGCTTCTATATCTATAAGATCCTTATTATCCCTTTCCTTCATGGATGTAATCTCAACAGCGGTGCCATGAGGTACTTCCTCTGATGTAAGCTCCAATATCTTTTCCCTGATGATCTCAGATACAATGAATTTTTCCGGCATATCTGTATATATATCTTCAGGAAAATACTTGGGCCCCTCAGGCATATACTTTACTATCTCCTTTAAAAGCTCCTCCAGGTTCTCCCCGGTACCTGCTGAAATAGGTATTATGCAATTGAAATAATCCTCATGCATTATCAATGAAGCTGCAACCTGCTCCAGCCTGGATTTTGGTATCTTGTCAATTTTGTTCAGCACAAGTATGACCGGGGAATTGACCTTTCGCGCCACCTCGGCAATATGCATGTCTCCCGGGCCAATCTCAGTAGAGCAGTCAAATATCACTACAACAACATCCACGCCTTTCAAAGACTCTGTTGCCGATTTTACCATATATTCTCCCAGCATATGCTTTGGTTTATGTATCCCCGGCGTATCAATAAAGACTATCTGGTACTCGTCGGTTGAATAGATGCAACGAATCGAATTTCTCGTTGTCTGGGGCTTACTGGATATTATTGATACCCTCTCACCCAGAAGTCTGTTTATCAGTGTTGACTTGCCTACATTAGGTCTCCCTATGATTGTTACAAATCCTGATTTAAATTTTTTATCCATAATTGCTCTCCTATTGCCGCATTATATATTATTTATCCGATTCGAATTCCACAAAAGCCTCGGGCAATAACTCACCTATGGTATGAACCCTCACAGTATCTCCACTCTTTGTTATAAGCTTTATATCCAAGCCCCATTCAGACATGAACTGCCTGCAAATCCCACAGGGATACGTAAAGCTCTTCAGATTGCTTGCAACTGCAATAGCCTCGAATTCCCGTTCGCCCTCTGAAATTGCCTTTGTAAACGCAACTCTTTCAGCACATATTGTCGCACCATAGGAGGAGTTCTCAATATTGCAGCCGGTATATATTTTTCCGCTTTTCGTCAGCAAAGCCGCCCCGACCTTGAAATTAGAATACTTCACATAAGCGTTTTCCATTGCTTTCTGTGCTTCTTCTATTAGTATATCATAATTCATATTTTTCACTCCTTAATATCAATCCTCACATAATCCGGAACCACTTGAATCCAAGTAGTACCCTTGTTCATAAGAATTTCATTACCTTTAAGGTCTTTGTATATCGTCTTTGCACTTCTGCTGCTCTTGCTCCATTCGATTTCCATAAGCTTCCCGGCCGTAAGGTAATATCCTCTGTCCTTGCCTATATTATTAACCCCAAGCCGGCCTACATCGTCAAGAACCTTGGCTGTGGTTTTCTCAACAATTATATTGGTCGTGGCAATTTCTTTGCCGGATTCTTTATCTTTAAGCCTTACACCATTTATTGTCCTATAATATAATTTGTCCTTTTCATCATATTCATACCCAACTGTATAGTTTTTGCTATAGTTGAAGCTTATTGCACGGGTACTCTTACCGTCCGGATTCAAGAATTCTTCGCTGAACTTGAAATATTCGGGGGCAGTTTTATTATTGAACTTATTGCTTTCAATTACCTCTCTCATAAGCTTGGTGCTTGTATAAAGATTATGCGGCATCTTTCTGTCCTTTGAACGCCAGAAACATGGAGAACCCTTCAAATCGTTGAGGGCATTGACCTTCAATGTAACAATATCCTGGAGTGCCTGAGGGCTCCCTCCGCAGTGCACATATACCGCATTAAACTCCAATGACTTATCTATGAAATAAGGCCTTGCGCTTCTCACCGGTCCGATTTTATCAGTATGGTTATGGTGGTAGATTGCCATGTACCTGGTGATATTGCCTTCAACAGGAATTTCATATACTATCTCAGCTTCCAGAAGCCCTGACTGGGGCCTTGCATTGTACTCATTATCCAACATTACTGCTATGGGTCTCTGTTTCAGGTCCCCCTCATCTTCTACAAGAACTCCTGTCAAAGGGCATGGTGAACCTTTAGGCGGCTCGGGAGTTGGAGTTGGTTCAACAGTTGGCGTAGGTGTTATTTCCGGTTCCACATTGGCTACTTCGGTATTCTTGGCACATCCGGAAAGCATTACTGCAATAAGGAATAAAACTATTAGTGCTGACAGCCGTCTCTTACTATTCATTCGAAACCCTCTTTTCCAAATAAATTTAATAAAGTTTTTACATTGAGCTTGTCCTGGTGGAACGGTTGTGAACCGTTCCCTACGATGAATTATACTATTTAAGTGTTTTCAAGGCAATAAACCAAAGGTACTTTCCGAAAATCATGCATCCCACTATTACTGAGTTTATCGCAGCAACCAATACCGCGCTTGCAGCTACGTCCTTTGCGATCTTGGCAATAGGATGATAATCCTGCGTCATTGTATCAACCGTCTTTTCCACCGCCGTATTAATAATTTCACATATAAATACTATGGATATGGACATAATTAATATTATTAACTCCAGCCTGCTTACTTCCAGCAATATTCCGGCAAACAGCACAATTATGGCAACAATAAAGTGTATCTTCATGTTCCTCTGTGTATTGATACAATATCTTATTCCTTCTATTGCACACCTTAGGCTTTCAAGGAATTTTCTTGAGTCCACTTTTTCACTTCCTATTATCTCATAATACCCATTTGTTTCAATATTTCTTCCTGCTTTTCAAATACTTCTCCCTCTGAAGCCCCATCTTCATGGTCATAGCCCAATAGATGCAGTATTCCATGCACCAGCAGAAAAGCCAGTTCCCTATCAAAGCTGTGTCCGTACTCCTCTGACTGCTCCAGTGCTTTTTCCATTGAAATGACTATATCACCCAAGGCTATCTCCTCATCGATATATTCGACATCTTCATCATCTTCCTCAAGCTCAGCCTCAGTAAAATCAACCATTGGAAAAGACAGCACATCCGTCTCCTTATCGATACCCCTATACTCCTTGTTGAGACTTCTTATCTCTTCATTGTTCACAAAGGAAATGCTTACCTCGTATTCTTCCCCGCATTCTTCAAAAGACAAAACCTTATCCACTACTTGTACAACCAAGGCTTCCAATGCTTCGTCCACTTTGATCTTCTCCTGTCTGTTATCTATCAATACCGACATGTGATTACCTCCACTTTAATATTATATTTTTGCTTCGTGCTTCGTGCCTCGTGCCTCGTGCCTCGTACTTCGGGTTTGGCTTCGAAGCTTTTACGGACGCCCCATGGGCGCCCCTACACCCCGTATCTCGCATCTCGTATCTCGCATCGATTATATATCTTTTATAGTTTCAGGATACTCAATTCTGTCGTGGAATATGCCTGCCAGTACCTTTACAAACGCCTGCGCTATCATTTCCATATCCTTAAGTGTCAGATCACACTCATCAAGCTGTGTATCATTGAGTTTATCCTTGATTATCTTTCTTACGCCCTGCTCTACTTGCTCCTGCGTAGGTTCAGTCAAAGACCTTATATAGGCTTCAACTGAGTCCGCCAGCATAACTATTGCAGCTTCTTTTGTCTGTGGCTTTCTAAAGGGGTATCTGAACTTACCCTTTTCAACTGCTTCAGCCCCTTCTGCATTCAATGCTTTATGATAGAAGTAGGCTACCAGAGTATTTCCATGATGTTCCTCAATAACCCGTATCACAGCTGAGGGAAGCTTGCTCTTTTCTGCAATTTCGATTCCATCCTTTACATGGGAGGTTATAACGAGAGCACTTAGATTCGGCGTTATTTTATCATGAGGATTATCATTGGTAATCTGGTTCTCCTTAAAGAAATACGGCCTCTTAAGCTTACCTATGTCGTGATAGTATGACCCTACCCTGCACAACAGCGGATTGGCCCCTATGTCCTCCGCCGCCGCTTCTGCCAGATTTCCTACCAAAATTGAGTGGTAGTACGTACCGGGTGCTTCAATAAGAAGCCTTCTCAGTATGGGCTGGTTGGGATTTGACAGCTCCAGCAGCTTTACAGGGGTTATAATGTCAAAGGTGGTTTCAAAAAATGGAAGTGTGCCTATTGTGAGAACTGCCGAGAGAATACCCCCTATAGCGCCATACATGCCATTATAAAGCATCCTGTAGACATCTTCCCGGCTCAGGATACCTACACTGAAAATTATAAAAAGGCTGACTATGCTTACCGCCAAACCTGCCAGAATAATAGTGCTCCTGTGATGCGGTCTTGATACCATACCTGAAGCAAGTATACCGGTCAGAAGCATTATAGCTACTACCGAAAGGTCAAAATCCCCAAGGAAACCTGCAAGTATGGACATCATAGTATTGGACATTATCGCTATCCTTGGGCTTACCAGTATCGAAATAAGCATCGTTCCTGCAGGCAGTATTATCAGATAGGCAGATATACTCTTAACCCCCATGGTAATGGTCAGTGTCATTACAACTATAAGACTGACGAGAAAAATTGTAGAATTGCTGTCCCATAGCTTTTTGTCCAGACTCTTTAGGTATGAACCCATAACAACAAGACAAACACAAATTATAATTCCATAACCCGCATAGAATTCAACATCAAAGTTGGTGCTGTCGCTTTCATAAAGCAACCCATAAGCGTTCAGAAGCTGTATCTGCTGGAATGTAACTTCTTTTCCCTTGTTGACTATGATTGTCCCCTTGCGTATGACAACTTCCTCTACTTTTTCCTTTTCATTCTGTTTCCTTGCCAACGTGGTCTGCTCATCATAATACATGTTGGATCTAAGAGTCATTACAGCAATATCTGCACCAATTTCATTAAGCTTGCTTTGCTTGGGAAGATTCATGAAGAATTCCCTTATTTCACTTCGCTTATCATTTAGCTGCTGTTCGGTAATCCTCCCCGAAAGCATCTGATTGTTAATATATTTGATATTGTCTCTGAGTGTGATTATTTCTGTCTCAGAAGCATTAAGCAGTGTATTGTAAACACTGTTTCCAAGGCTTATACTGGATCCCTTTTCAATAGCAGCAAGCTTCTGCTCCTTATCAAGGTCTTCACTCTTCTTTACTGTGTCCAGCAGTATGAAAAAACTATCTATTTTCTTTTCTATGTCAATCTGAACTGTCAAATCAAGCTTGTAAATCGGTTGGACACTTTCCTCCGCTTGCTTTCTGCTAAGCTCAGTTGCAGACTTGTCCACAATATCCGAAGGAGCATATATGTCTTCACTGGAGATATCCCCTACCTTTAGAAGATATTTCTGTGGAGTCACATTCAGAACAAACAAGGAAAAAAGTGCAGCAAAGAGACATACAACCAAAATTATTCTTATGGAAGTACTGCTTTTTGCCAGTCTTTTCAGATTTGGAACAGAAAACTTTATCATATGCTTCTCCCGTTCATTAATATAATTTTTCTTCCGTTTCTTCCATGCTTACACTCTTCTTGTCTTCATACTTTTCATATGCTTTTATGATATCCCTAACCAGCTTGTGTCTGACAACATCCTTTTCGTTAAAATATATGAACCCGATACCCTTGACATCCTTCAATACTTCCATGACTTCCTTCAACCCTGAGTATTTTCCCCTGGGCAAATCGATCTGTGTAATGTCCCCGGTAATAATAGCCTTTGATCCAAACCCCAATCTGGTCAGAAACATTTTCATTTGTTCAGGGGAGGTGTTCTGCGCTTCATCAAGTATAATGTATGAGTCATCAAGAGTTCTGCCCCTCATATATGCAAGAGGTGCTACCTCTATTGCCCCCCGCTCTATGTGCTTCTGGTATGTTTCCGCACCCATTATGTCATGTAGGGCATCATACAGCGGTCTTAGATACGGGTCTACCTTATCCTGCAGGTCTCCAGGCAAAAAACCGAGCTTTTCTCCTGCTTCCACTGCAGGCCTTGTAAGTACAATTCTGCTTACTTCACGGTTCTTAAAGGCCTTAACCGCCATAGCCATGGCAAGGTAGGTCTTCCCCGTCCCTGCAGGACCTATTCCGAATACAACTTCATTACCCTGTATTGCATCAATGTATTTCCTCTGACCGATCGTCTTGCTCTTTATGGCCTTGCCTCTGGCATTTGTAATTATTACATCTCCAAGCTCGTCACTCCGGTTTTCTTCCCCTTCCTTTACCAGCTCCATGGTATAGCTTACCGAATGACCTGTGATAATTTCACCGGCCTCCTGCTTCTTCAGCAGCACGTCCAGGGTTTTTTTCACCATACCGACAGCTTTTTCTTCGCCTATTATCTTTAAATCGCCTTCCCTTGCGATTATGTCTACATTGAATTCATCCTCTATGGCTTTGATATTCTGGTCATAGTTTCCAAAAAGATTCATTATTCTTCCCATATCATCGATAAGTATATTAGATTCTATTATGCTTTGAGCCAATTGCTTTCCTCCTATGTATTTCGCGAAAAACATTTTACATTCACTATTCAAATTTCGCGTAAATATTTCCTTTATTTGTCCATTCAGCGAAGCTTGCTTCGGTGCTGACAGGCATAGCCTGGAAGGGACCTAATTAATCTTTTGCTTTACCCCTATATCCTCCAGGACTTCAACATTTATCTTTGCCTTAACAGACTTCTTGTCTACGTAATAGTTGATATTCTTGTTCAATATCACTGCCCCCTCAGGTATCTGAAGCTTTATCGCTGCGTTAAGCCTCTCTGCACATCTTTCCTTGGCTTCATTCACCATAAGTGTCTTTAACGTGGGCACCAATTCTTCAAATCTATATTCAATAAGCTTTACAGGAAATATATAATCCCCAAAGCTTATCAGGTTCCTCTCCCTGACAGATTCATTAAAATCCTTGAAGCTCACACTTCTCTTTCTTGAGAATTCCTTATTCAGAAGCTTCAATTTGTATTGCCTGGATACCTTTCCCGTATGCTTATACTCTATCTGCTGAAGAGGTATTTCCTCTGCTTCCTCATACCATGTCCTTGCACTAATCTGTGCCAGGGAGTGTACTTGTCTCGGCTCGAAATTCTCTCTCAGTATAGTGCCTGAAACCAGCTTCTGGCCTTTTCTTACAGATTCTCCATCCTTAACCATCGGGTCTCCGGAAAGTACCAGCAGCTTTGTTATTACACCGTTCTTCGCTGCAACAATATCACAAGGGTCCTCATGGCTGATCAACGGCGGCGCTTCTCTTTTTTCCACAACCTCAACAATAGCCTTTGTGCCTTTTATCTGTATGCCGATCCACGAAATCTCCTGCATGTTAATGAGCACCTGATTCTCTATATGCCTTCTGTCCAGCCTGCCCTTGAAGCTCCCCTCCCTTAGACCCTCTTCATATAAACATCTTGCTATCTCTTCACTGTCAACATTTTCAGTTCCTACTATCTCAATCATCCAGACAAAAGAAGACATTATGTAGATAAACACAAACAATGACAGCAAACTAGCGTAGAAAAGCTTTCTCTTTTTGACATTCCTGATAATAAAAGGGAACCCCCGCTTGGCTATTATGCTGACTGAACTGTCCGTTTTCCGTACAATGTCTCTGAGTCTACCGAAATTCTCCAGGCCTATTTTTGCTCTCACTGTAGTATAGTCAAGTTTCTCTATGTCCCATATATAAATATTATTAACCACTGCAAGATTAATAAATCTTTCAATTTTCAATCCTTTAACAATTATAATAGCATATCCCCTGAAATAATTCCATATTCGTATAACAAACATGCTCTCAAGACCCTCCTAACCTGCTTTACATCAGAATTCAATATTGGTTATTTCACCGGTAATAGTAATCTCCTCCTGCAGTATCGTTTTTATGGCAAGTTTTTTGCCGGACAGCTTCATTATACAATTGCCGGTATTGATTCTTATAAGCTCTTCACTGTATTCAACTATACCCTTATGGTTTTCCACTGTGACTTGGCCGGTTCCAATGATTATAATCTTTGAAACATCCAATACTATATCCTTGGGAAGCTCAAAAGTGTTGGATATCTTTTCTCTGATTTTGTAACTCCTCTTACCCATAGCACCCACCTCTATATAAATGTATGCCTGAGAAGCAGAATGAAGAACAAAAAGGGCTGTGTCTTTAGCATAAACTGAAGACACGCCCCTTCTATTTTTCACTTCACTCTACCAAAGCATATACTCGTCTGCCGCCTCCCTTAGCTGCTTCCTGAAATCAGGATGCGCAACAGCTGCCAGGTTATTGACCCTTTCTTTTACAGTACGCCCCCGAAGAGGAGCAACTCCATATTCGGTCACAATATAATCCACATCATTTCTCTGGAGTGTCACCCCGGCACCCTTCGCCAGAAAGGGCACTATCTTTGATATCGTTCGGTTTTCTTTTTTACTGAAAGTGGTGGAGTATAAGGCTATAATGGACTTTCCTCCTTCACTCATCTGTGCTCCCCTTGCAGTATCCGACTGTCCGCCCGTTCCGCTGAATTGGGTATATCCCAATGATTCAGAGCAGCATTGACCTGTCAGATCAACCTCCATGGATGTATTTATAGAGACCATCTTATAGTTCCTAGCCAGGGTTTCCGGATCATTTACATAGGAACCACGCAGTACCTCCACCCCCGGATTCTGGTCGACGAATTTATATAATCTGTCCGTACCTAATGTCATTGTAGCAACAAATTTCCCCTTGTGTATAGTTTTCCTCTTATTTGTGATAACGCCGGCTTCATAAAGGTCAATCATACCTTCTGTCAACAATTCGGTATGTACCCCCAGCTCTTTTTTTGACTTCAGTGCTTCGGAAACAGCATTGGGAATACCTCCTATTCCCAGCTGGATGGTGGAACCGTCCTCCACCATGTCTGCAATATACTGGCCTATTATTCTATCCTTGTCGCTGAACTCCGGATATGGAAACACAGGTACCGGCCTTCCGGATTCATAAAAAAAGTCAACGTCGCTGATATGAACGCTTGTATCTCCATATGTCCTGGGATAGTTTTCATTGACTTCCAGTATTACTATATCGGCGGTTTCTACAAACTCCTTTTCATATGTGCAGGACACCGATAAGTTGAAATATCCATGTTTATCCATAGGTGCCGACGACCCTATGAACATATGTGGAGTTCTATAATGCAATCTGTCCCTGGCAGCTATATGAAGATGGTTGGGTATATAGCCTGTAGTGCCGAATGGGTGGGATTTTCTTACAGGCCCTGTATAGAACCAGGCGGCGTTGGTAAAATGCCCCTTCATTTCCGGTTCGGTAAAAAATTTATAGCTGCCCATATTGATACAGGTTAAAACGCTCACATTCCGCACCCTATCTGCGACTTCGTGAAGCCTGCTCAGAAAGTCATAAGGTTCTCCCGCAGCCAAAGCCACAGCTATGTCTGTGTCGGATTCCACCATTGCAAGCACTTTATCAACGTCTATGGATTTGCTTTGATATTCCTTTTTGTAGTCCATATATATACCCTCCTTATTCCTGTACAGGACCCCATTTTATTGTGTTGGCAGCCCAGGCATAGCCTATGCCTGCCCCTACAGTGGATATTATATCGCCATCCTTGATCTTGCCTTGTTCCAAACCCAGTATAATGGATAGTATCTGGTCAAGCTGCCCGATATGCCCGTATTCTTCAAGATATACTGACTTTGAAAGGTCAAGTCCCAATTCCTGGAGCATGTATTTGTGTGCAGAGTATTTAAAGTGCAGTATGCCTAGATAGCCAATATCCTTTTGGGAGTATCCGCTCTTTTTCAGTGAATCTCTGATTACCTTTAAAAAGTTTTGTGTAGACTTCTCATTAAGCCTCATTTTCATTCCTTCAACGTCGAATATATCCAGGGATTTCTGAGCCTCTTCCGCATTTTCAGGAGTAATGGGGTTTACCGTACCTCCATATCTTACTCCCACATCTCTTGAAAATGATCCGTCGCTTATAATAGCCGACTCCAATAGTTCATTTCTTCCCAGGTTTTTTTTGAGTACTATAGCCGCACCACCGGCTCCCAGGTTGAACATGAAGCTTACCTTGCTGTTTTTATAGTCTATAAAATCACCGTTTCTATATCCGCCGCATATAAGTATGGTATTTATACTGTCATCCCTGAGCAGCATGTCCTTTGCCACCTCCATGGCGGTTATGCATGTACAGCATCTCTGTTGGATATCAAACCCATATGCATTATATGCCCCTAGCTTCTCTTGTATATATATTGCCGAGGTTGTCAGCGGGTACTCCTTCCACTCCTCACCGATGCATATAACCACATCAATGTCCAGAGGGTTGATATCATATTTCTCCAAGGCTATTTTAGCCGCCTTATAACCCATTTCCTGGGTTCCATCCTCCGGTCCGGGAACCGGCTTCTTTACAAATCCAAGCTTTTCTACAACAGCTTCTTCGCTCCATACCCCACCCGTAGCTTCCGATACTTCCTTTGCAGTCATGAAGCTTTCCGGTGTATAAAATCCGAGTCCTGCAATTCCAACATGCTTTCTCATGACCTTCCCTCCCACTAATGTAAGCATCTGCCTTAAAGCAAAGATAACCAGAGCTGATTATCCAACCTCCTATGTGTATATAAAATGCAATTATTATGCCATGCAGAAAAAACAGGAAATTTAGTGCTCAAAAGCCATTCTCCGGAGCAGCAGGAGCTATTCTCCCATTAAAAAAATACAGGCTGAGCCTGTATTTTATAACGCATAGGAAAGTATAATTCACCTTAAATAAACTTTCCGTTAAATGCGTTTCAAAAAAGGCTTCCATAGTTGTTAAAATTCTTCAATAGAAGCCTTTTTTATATTTAGTGTACAGTAATATTACATGTGTTATATTTTGTTACAGTTCACTTGCTCATATCAATCCGTACTCTTCTATCTTCCTATAAAGTGTGGGTCTGGGTATGTTCAATTTCTTGGCCGCCTCACTTTTATTAAATCCGCATTCCTTCAATGTGTTCAATATTACTTCTTTTTCCACCGATTCAATTATATTATGCAGTCCACCCTGCTTGACTTCAGATTTGTTCTTGATAGAGCCGATTATGATATATGGCGGCAGATCATTAATGCTTATATTTACATCGTCGGAGTTTACACACATTTTTTCAACAACATTTCTCAACTCTCTTATATTTCCATGCCAGCTGTAATTCATCAATATCTCAAGTACATTTTGCGGTGTATGCCTGAATAGGCCGGATTCTCTGTGAAACTCCATAATAAACCTGTCTATGAAAAGGGGTATATCCTCTTTCCTCTTTCGTAAAGGCGGCACCTCAATGGCAAGAACATTCAGCCTGTAATAAAGGTCCTCCCTGAACTCTCCCTTTTTCACCATCTCCTCAAGACATCTGTTTGTAGCGCATATGACCCTTACATTAAGCTTTATCGGGTTTTTGCCCCCTATCCTTTCTACTTCCTTTTCTTGCAGTACCCGCAGTAATTTGGCCTGCATGTGATATGGCATTTCTCCTATTTCATCCAGGAATATGGTGCCCCTGTTTGCCAGTTCGAACTTACCCATATTTCCGCCCTTCTTAGCTCCGGTGAATGAGCCTTCCTCATACCCAAAGAGCTCTGATTCCAATAGACTCTCGGGTATAGCCGAGCAATTCAGGCTGATAAAAGGCATGTCCCTGTTCTGGCTTGCATTGTGAACAGCGTGGGCAAACAGCTCCTTACCAACACCACTTTCCCCCAATATCAGAACATTGGAATTGAATTTTGCTACCTTTTTTACCTTCTCTTTACACTTTTTAATTTCATCTGTGCTGCCAATAATATCATCCAAGGAATACTTGGCAGGGTTCATTCTGGCAATCTCATTCTTGTACAGCTTTAATTCCTTGTCAAGCACCCTGTATTTCTCCATGACCTCCTTGAGCTCATCAAAGTTCTGAAACAGTACTATCCCGAATCCTCCCATCAGTCTTCCATCATCCTCAAGTATGGGAATTCTGTGAACAATGGCATCCCTTCCGTTATGAAACTTGTGTCTCCAGGCTATTTCCGCCTGCTTGCTGTGAAGCACCTCCAGAAACCTTGAGGTGGGACTTATATCGGTAACCAACACCCCTGTGACATCTCGTTCAGATATATCCAAAAAATCCTTGAAAACCTTATTGATATATATTATCCGTCCATCCTTGTCCAAAAGATCTATGGCAATGGGCAGATTATCAAAAACCTTGTGGCAGAACTGTATAAAATCCTTTGAATGCAAAAAAGAGCCCATGGCAAACATCCCCTTTTCCAGATATAATTTCATAATCTATTATACAGCATTAATTATATTATTTCAAAAATTCAGAAATCTCTTTTCATACTCTGCCCACAATTTCACCAATTATAATAATAAGCCCGGATTGATTTTGTTAGGCTAACAGCAAAGCAATAACAATAGAGCAGACATGTATAGCCACATATGAGTATACAGAAATTGATGGCACTAGTTCACTTCGCCAAAGAAAATCCTAACGCCCTCAAATGGTCATCCTTGACCTTGAGGACTTGCTCGGCGTCCATGCCTCGCATACGGATATTTCTAAGGCTACGTTCACAAGAGCCATTAACAATTTCTGTATAAGCATACTTAGGCTATGACATGTCTGCTCTGTAGTTTGTCATTAGCCTCAACAGACCGGATCTGTCCAGTTATATTTTGCTGATATATCAAACTATTGCAATCGTCTTATCATACACACTCAAATAGCCCACAACTATGGCTGCGAATTCATACGGCTTTTCATACATGGAAGCATGTCCTGCTCCTTTTATGACCACAAATCTGGAGTCCTTTATCCTCTTATGGATTTCCTCCTGGTACCTTACGGGGGTCATAATATCATATTCAGAGCCTATTATCAGTGTTGGGATTTCAATATTGTAAAGCTCCTCAATAATATTGAGCTTTGATGCACTTTTTATAGCTCTTCTGAATCCTGCGTACCACTCCTTGATATCCTGCTTTGCAAAGTTTTTTTCCCTTTCCTTCAGCCACTCTATATTCTGCTCATAGAACACAGTTGAATATATGTACGGCATAGTGGATTTGAAGTAGATGACACCATCATTTAAGCTTGCAGTATAGTCCCATAGCTCTTCGATGTCATTCATTAATTTATTTGTATACGCAGTAGTATCTGCCAAAATAAGAGTATGCAGCATATGCTGGTGCTTCAAAGCAAAAAGCATGGCTACTTCACCGCCATAGGAAATACCCAGCAAATGAAGCTTTTCAAAACCCAGTTTATGAAAAAGCTCCTTCAGCATTTCAACATGCATATCCTGGTTGTAGGGGTCTTCAGCCTTGTCCGACCTTCCTTGGTCAATCAGATCTATCAGTACCATTTTGTGCCGGGATGAGAATATCTCTATGAATCCGTTCCAGCTTGCGGTACTCATCATTATTCCGTTCAATATAACCAGTGGCTCCCCTTCCCCATAAGTCTCATAATACATTTTCTTGCCCTTTATTTCTATAAACGGCATATTACATCCCCTCCATGGTTGACTACTGCTTGGCAGGAGTCAAAATTCAAAGCTATTTGGACTTTATTGCAGAAAAAAGCTTGTTCTTTATTTTACAAAGCAAACCCAGTACCCCATGTGGAGCGAATAGTACAATAAGGATGTAAAGCAGGCCAAAGATGATATACCAGCGCTCAAAAATCACACTTACTTTAGCCAGCTTGGAAAGATACTCTCCTGCAAAATTTATTATGGTGGTTCCCAGAATTGCTCCGTAAAGGGAACCCACACCACCAATAACGGTTGCCAGTAAAGCATCTACCGTCTTGGATACAGTAAGCACAGAGGTACTGACAAAACGCATATGAATGGCATAAAAGGACCCCGCCAGGCAAGCTGTTATACCGGCAACTATAGTTGATATAATTTTGTAGCGTAATACATTAAAACCCAGAAATGTAGCCCTTTGCTCATTCTCGCGGATAGCTGCAAGTACCCTTCCTGTGGGAGAATTGGTAAATCTCCAAAGAAAAATGAAGGCTGTTATCAGAAATGCCAAGGCGGCATAATAGAATAAGGTTTTATTCATGAGAACACTTGGTATTCTAAAGGTCATACCGTCGTATCCGTTGGTAAGATGCCTTGCCTTTTCAGCGAGAATAACGCCAACTTGAGCAAAAGCAAGGGTAATCATGGCATAGTACGTATTCTTTATCCTCAAGGAAAGAAATCCGATAAAAAAGGAAAGAATGGTACTGATTATCAAAGAGACAAGTATGGCGAGCAAAAGATAACCCATGGTAGCTTTTGTCTGAGCAATATAGATAGCTACCCCATAGGCTCCAATGCCAAAGAACAGAGCGTGTCCGAAGGATACAATCCCTGTGTAGCCCAGAAGAATATCATAGCTCATAGCATAAACGCTCATGCAGAATATCAGAACCAGCAGGTTAAGGGTGGGACGTCCTGCAATAAGCGGCATAACTGCCAGGATCAGAACGATGATAAGCTGCACCAGCCAGTTGGTATTGAAAAGTCTTGGAATGCCGGGTGTTCCTGTTTTTAACTGCTGCATTTATTCTACCCCCTTACCGAATAATCCACTGGGCTTTACCAAAAGCACAATAATCATCACTATCACGATAACAGCTGTGGAGGCATCCGGGTATAAATAAGCTGTATAGGAGCTGGCCAGGCCTACCAGAGCAGCACTGAAGGCTGTGCCGATAAAGCTGCCCATACCACCAATAACAACCACCATAAATCCCGTCATCTGATACATAAGCCCAATTTCAGGGTTAACTGCCCCCAGAGCCGGAGCCATCAAAGCACCACCCAAGGCAGCTAAAGCAGACCCAATAACAAAAACCAGATTGAAAACTCTTTTAATGTTAATGCCCAGGGCCTGAACCATATCGGGATTCTGTACACCGGCTCGTACAGTCATGCCCAGCTTGGTCCTGGCAATAACCATATTCATGGTAACAGCCACGATCAAGCCTAATACAATCAGGAAAACACGGTACTTGACAATAACAATGCTTCCGCCGATTACCCAGCTTCCCTGCAGTGCTTCAGGTTGAAATGCAGGCAAGATATTGGAGCCAAAAGGTATCTTGATCAACTCATTTAATACCAGCATCAAACCGGTGGTCAACAATATCTGGGATATATGATTACCGTAGACCCTGCTTATAACCACCTTCTCCATAATCCAGCCTACAGCCGCACCGGCTGATAATGCTGCAGCAAGGCCTGCAGCAAAGCTCCCCGTGTGGTTAAAGACAAATACTCCGGCATAACAGCCATACATGAAGACGGTACCATGGGCAAAGTTAAGTACTCCCATAAGGCCATAAACCAGAGAAAGTCCCGAAGCAAGCAAATAATACATCATCCCTGTAGCCAGACCGGCAACTGTCAAGTTAACGAATATATCCATATTCACTCACCTCCATCATTATTCTTTGACCCCAATGCCCAGGTAATGTTTTTGAAGTCCCTTATCCTTTATAAGCTCTTCCATGGCACCCTGATGCACTGTCTGCCCATCATCTATTATGTAATAGCGCTCCCCTACTGCGGAGGCGAGCCAGAAATTCTGCTCCACCAAAACTATGGTAGTATGGTCTTTGATCTGTTTAATGGCAGCAGCCAGCTTTTCAACAATAATCGGCGCCAATCCTTTACTGGGCTCATCAATCAAGAGAACCTTATTATTATTAACCAGCGCCCGGGCAATAGAAAGCATCTGCTTTTGTCCACCGCTCAAGCTGCCGGCCTTAATTTTCAATTTAACCTTAAGATCGGGGAATATATCCAGCAGCCAATACTTTCGATCCATTGTTTCCTTATCTTCCTTAAGCATTGCTATTCTGAAATTCTCATCAACTGTCAATTGAGAAAAGATGCCCTGGTCTTCAGGAACAAAAGCCATTCCCTTCCTGGCAATTGTATAAGTAGGTAATCCATGAATCATCTCTCCGTTAAACTCAATTGAACCCTTGGTAGGAGGGTTCAGGCCCATAATCGAACGCAAGGTTGTTGTCTTTCCCGCACCGTTACGGCCTATAAGAACTGTAACATAGCCTTCAGGCACTTCCAGGCTGATACCCTGGAGTATGTGGTATTGACCTATATATGTCTGCATCTTTTTAACATCAAGAAGCATCATGCCATCCCTCCCAGATAAGCTTTCTGAACCTGCTCATTTTCCATTATATCTTCAGGTTTTCCTTTGTCCAATAAGCCGCCATTAAAGAGTACTACGATTTCATCGGAGAGGGAAAGTACCATATCCATCTTGTGCTCTACCAGCATAATGGTATGCCCGCCTTCGTCCTTTAATTTTGCCAATAGGTCAAGAATGATAGGTACCTCTTCCAAGGACATACCTGCAGTAGGCTCGTCAAGCAGCACAACTTCCGGCTCCAGAGCCAGAACAATTGCAATCTCCAGCTTTCTTTTATCACCATGAGCAAGGTTTAAGGCCAATGAGCCTGCCTTATCTGATAAATTAACCTTTTCCAGCATTTCCACAGCTCTATCCATGAACTGCTTATATTTAAGATAATGCCTGAAGACAGAACTGACACCGGCCTTAGCTTGAACTGCCAGTCTTACGTTTTCCAAAGCGGTCAGATTTGGAAACACGTTGGTAATCTGAAAGCAGCGGCCCATTCCTTGCTTTACCCGCACACTCGCCGGCATGGCAGTAATGTCTTGTCCTTTGAAAAGCACCTTGCCCTCACTGGGCTTTAAAAGCCCGCTGATCAAATTGAAGAAAGTAGTTTTGCCCGCGCCGTTGGGGCCGATTATGGATGTGAAGGTCTTGGGCATAATGTCCAAGGTTACATGGTCTACCGCTGTTTGACCTCCGAAATTAACAGTCAGGTCACAGGTTTGGATAATGGGTGCGCCCATAATATCTTCCCTCCCAAATTAGTGGTATGGTTATTTTACCACAACTTACCATTTGCTGCATTAATTACATTCTTTATGTAAAAAGGGACCGTAGGCAATCACGGCCCCTTTTTATAATTGACTTTTACTACTGGTTATTAATAGGGGGAGCAGTCTCCCCGGGAGTCATTTCACGGACCAGAACCGGTACAGGATGGTCGACTCCGTCTTGCTTTTCAAGCTTGATAGCATATATAACCTGCAGTGATTGGTGATCTTCCTTGCGGAATGTCATTGGCCCCTTTGGAGTATCAAAGCTCATGCCTTCCATAGCTGCAATCAGCTTCTCTGAATCAGCACTGCCGTCAGTTTTCCCAAGGGCTGTAACTATAGCCATAGCAGCTGCAAACCCGCCGGCATCAAACAAGTCGGGAACGGTATCATATTTTTCTTTGATTTTAGCTATCATCCAGTCATTAACCTCATTCTTCGGCAGTCCATTGTAGTACACACAGAAGCCTTCCATTCCTACGTTATCCCACATGGTTCTCAATGCGGCGATGTCAGGAGCACCTGTAGACAGTCTGATACCCTTTTCCTGAACCTTCTGGTCCATGAATGCCTTCCATGGGCTATTGGCACCGGCCCAGACCACATAAACCGCTTCCGGCTTTGCAGCGATCATCTTCTGTATTTCTGCCGTAAAGTCAGTGGCTTCAGCCGGAGGATAGGCTTCAAATACTATTTCGGCACCGAGATTTGCTGCAGCTACCTTGAAAGCATCTGCACCACCGTGACCAAAGGCACTGTCCGGGGCAAATATACCTAATTTGGCCCCCTTCTTACCTATTGCTGCAGCGGCGGCAGCAGCGTCCTGGGATGAGTTGCGGCCGGTACGGAAGATGTATTTGTTCCAGTTGGCTCCTGTAATGGCATCGGCAACAGCAGGCTCAACTACCATAACCTTTTGGTACTCTTCTGCCAACGGCACTATAGCCAACGCATCAGAGGAGCTTGCACAGCCTACGAGAATATCGATCTTGTCTTCTTCCAGCAGCTTGACTGCTTTCTGTTTTGCAACCTCAGGCTTGGTTTCGGAGTCTTCAATGATTAGCTGGATTTCTGTATTGCCAACCTTGTTAGTTCCTTTGGTAGCATACTCCAGGCCCATTTCGAAGCCACGGATTGATTGCTCTCCATAGGCTTGCAGAGCACCGGTTTTAGAGGTCACCATACCTATTTTAACTACCTGAGCTGCCACAGTATCCTCTGTTCCTGCAGTTTCCGTTGAAGCTCCATTGCCGGTATTACTGCAACCGGCAGCAGAAGAGATAATAAGCATCATGACCAGTAATACAGCAATAAACCTGCTTCCTTTGAATTTTAACAAAATATCCCCTCCCAAATTTTATTTCGTTTTATGTAAAGTATTAATGTTTTAAAAAATTATTAATACCTTAATAATTTGAGATATGTCAGTTAATCTGACGAGAACGGAAAAAGCCATCCGACGGTTGTAACATTATATTACAGCTGTTACAGTTTGATACAAATTCCTGGTAAATTCCATTTGCATCATTGATATCTTTCGGAACCCCTACTACAGAATCCTGCAGCTTTTTTAAAACTTTTCTGATATCATTACCCCCGGTCATATCAAAATGCTGCTGAAATAGTATAGCTACTCTATAGCAATTGATTTCTGCCATGCTTATAGAAATATGCAAAGACCATGCCACTAGAAGCTAACCATATCAGAGCTGTAAAAAGGAGAAGTGAATCAACAGTTTTTAATTATAAATCCTAGAAGCATGGTGTTCAGGATATCAGGTTTTTCAAAAATTGCTGCATGTCCGCAGTCAGGAATTACAGCATACTCTGAATTAAGTATATTGTCCGCTAAAATCTTTGAAAATTTCACCGGCTTTAATATATCCTCCTGCCCACATATCACCAGAACATTACATTTTATTCCAGTGAGCTCATCTGTCATATATACGTCCTCTTCAAAGGTTTTATACAAGCTTATCTGACCTCTGAAGTAATCAGGAGATATGTGCTTTAGAGCTTCTGCCCGCTGCTTCAGAAACTCCATATTGTTCTTCAGAAAGCTGTTGCTGTATATGCTGGGAGCCATTCCCCAAAAGAACGCTTCGGGGTCTTCAATACCGGCCAGAGTCCTCCAGCCTTGTACAAACAGTTTTAAACTCAAATCCAATTCACTGACGGAGTCTATTATGGAAACTGATTTGACATACTCAGGGTAGTCAATGGCAAATCTCATGGCAACTTCCCCGCCATATGATGTTCCGATAATATGCAATTTCTTTGCCCCCATATAGTCAAATAAAGCCCTGGCTTCTTCAGCATGCTGTTTGAAGGTGTATATTCCTTCAGGCTTGTCTGACATGGTCTGTCCTTTAAAGTCATGGAGTATTATTCTGAATCCAAGCTTTTCAAATATGGGAATTTGATATACCCAACTACTGGTTGAAGTCATGACCCCATTCATAAAGGCTACAGTCTCTTCACCATCATGTCTGCCTTTTTCCTCATAAAACAGCTTTACTCCATTAGTTATAAAATAAGACATAATCAAGACCTCCTATTAATATTTCCGGCAAGAAAAGCTACCCTGCCTCCTTAGCAAAATTATTAAATCCCAAAAGCATTTAACTCAGTAAATTGCATAAACTGTGCCAAAATCCTAAATGCTTTATTCTTAAAAGAATACCGGATAAAAAAACAGATAGCCTGATTTTTGTATTTCTACTAAAACAGCTATCTGTTTTGTTTGCTATTCTATTTTCCTTATTATCTTATTCTTCTTTTTATAGCTCTTGGCGGTCCCAGGACCTCTGCCATAACTATGCTTCTCATAAGATCATCTTCTGTCAGATTAAATATTATGTCCTCTTCTATTTCTATTACCTCAGCTTTAGGAGCAGCCTTCTTTTCTTTCGTCTTCTGCCGTCTGTGCTCTGGATGCTCATTACAAATACCTTCAGAGCTTTGGCTCTGCTCAATATAGTCCATGCTGCCTGCTCTTCCCCTGTTCTCAGTCTCAACACCTTCAGTGTAAGAATCTGGCATCGATACAGGCATATATTCAACCGCGTCCTTAAGCCCCTCTTCCCAGCTGCTTCCCATATCTCTGACAGTCCTTTCGGGCTGCTGCGGAATATGCTTCTGCCACTGGTCCGGGCTCTGCTTCCTTTGGTTCTGCTGCCTGCTCATATTGCCTTGACCCTGGCTCTCCTTCTGCTTCTGCTGTTGCTGCTTCGCGGCAAAATTAAGCAAACCTATGACTATAGCCACTACTATAAATAAACTGTCCAAATACATCCCTCCTTCTATGGAGATGCCGAATTAAATATTTCGCGTAAATGTTACCCGACTATTTCTTGTCCTTCTCTATTGAATCACCCTTGCCAACTTTTGAAATAGCATCCCTCATCTGAGTGTCGGCTTGAATGTTCTGCAGCTGGTAATAATCCATTACACCCATTCTCCCATTTCTCAATGCCTCTGCCAATGCTTTCGGAACCTCAGCTTCAGCTTCTACAACCTTGGCTCTCATTTCCTGTACTGCAGCTTTCATTTCCTGCTCTTTGGCAACAGCCATGGCACGTCTTTCCTCTGCTTTTGCCTGAGCTATTCTCTTGTCTGCTTCCGCCTGGTCTGTCTGCAGCTGGGCACCTATATTCCTGCCTACATCCACATCAGCGATATCTATTGACAGAATTTCAAAAGCAGTTCCCGAGTCGAGACCCTTTGCCAGAACTGTCCTTGATATCAAATCCGGATTCTCCAATACTAACTTATGAGTCTCAGAGCTACCAACAGTGGTAACTATACCTTCACCAACCCTGGCTATTATAGTTTCTTCACCTGCTCCACCAACCAGTCTTTCAATATTGGCTCTCACTGTTACTCTTGCCTTTGCCCTTACTTCAATACCATCCTTGGACACTGCTGCTACTATAGGTGTCTCAATTACCTTAGGATTAACACTCATTTGAACTGCCTGCAAAACATCTCTGCCTGCAAGATCAATAGCTGCAGCCCTCTCAAAGCCCAAATCTATTTCCGCCCTCTGTGCGGCAATCAATGCATTTACCACTCTGTCAACGTTGCCTCCTGCAAGAAAGTGAGCTTCAAGCTGGTTTACACTAACGTTAAGGCCGGCCTTCCTTGACTTTATAAGCGGGTTCACAATCCTGCTTGGAACAACTCTTCTAAGTCTCATACCGATCAGGTTGAATATTCCTACATTGACCCCTGCTGCCAAGGATGAAATCCACAGACCCAAGGGAACAAAGCTTAAGAATATTGTCAGACCAAGTATTATAACAAATAAGACTACTACATAAAACAATATGTCCATTATTATACCTCCGTTTATTTTTTTAAACTCTCTTGACTACAATTCTGCTGCCTTCAATTTTTATGACCTCAACCTCTATGTCCTTCTCAATAAACTCTCCCTCCGACACTGCATCTATCCTTTTCCCATCAATAAGTACAGTGCCTGAAGACCTTAAAGGAGTAATTACCGAGCCACGCATACCAAGATATTTCTCATTGCCCTTGCTGCTTACATATCCTTCTTCATTCTTCTGTTCGGTGCTTAGTATCATGGATTTAATATAGCCCTTCCCATAACCAAGCCTGTATAGAGCAATTACCAATAAAATCGTTACCGCTATTGTGCCAATAAGCATAAGCATAGCCTGGAAGAAACTCGAGGAAATCATAACTATACTGGCCAAAACCAGTATTATACCACTTATCCCCGCAAATCCAACACCCGGCATCATTGCTTCCACCATGAGCAGCACCAGACCAACCACATATAGGAATGCAGTAAGCAGGCTCCAGTCTCCAAACATTCGTTACACCCCCAATTCTTGAATTCTATGTGCAATTTTGGCTTATACAGTTTTTATCCCAATTGCAATTAAGGATTAGTTCCACTTAGCTCAAAACTCTTATTGTCTCTTACTAAGTATAATATAATGATACCAGTTTTATGTATTGTTAACAACACGAATAACGACTTAAAGTGGGCAGCTCCAGGCAGCCCATGTATAACGCAAATCTACAATTCAAACTGTATCCTTCAAGCTCTTAATATCTATCCTAATCGCTTTAAAGCTCAGTATTTCATTTTTATGCTATCAATAACATAATCCGAATCTGTACATTTTGCAGAAAAAAACCCAGCAGATTGAATTGCCGGGCTTCAAGTATTATTCTTTTACTGTCTTTGACCAGGAGTCCTTCAGCCCTACTATTCTGTTAAACACCGGCTTCTCTTTTCTGAAATCCTTGTTGTCCGGGCAGAAATAACCCATTCTCAGGAACTGATATCCCGTACCTATGGCTGCATCTGCCAGACTTGGTTCAACCTTACAATTGTTCAGAACCTCCAAAGAATGCGGATTCAAATCATCCTTGTATTCCCGGTCTTCTTCTCCTGGGTTGGGCACTGCAAAAAGCTGGTCATATAAACGAACCTCCGCATCCAAAGCATGAGCGGCAGATATCCAGTGGATCGTTCCCTTTACCTTGCGTCCGTCAGGAGAGTTTCCACCTCTGGATGCCGGATCATAAGAGCAGTGAACTTCTTTAATCTCTCCTGTCGCCGGGTCTTTGACAACACTTTCACATTTTATGAAATAGGCACTTTTAAGCCTGACTTCTCCACCTGGATATAACCTGAAGTATTTTTTGGGCGGGTTCTCCATGAAATCCTCCTGCTCAATATAGATTTCCCTGGAGAAGGATACTTTACGAGTGCCGATGTCAGGAGCTTCCGGATTGATTTCCACTTCAAAATCCTCTGTCTGATTCTCCGGATAGTTATCAATAATAACCTTCAAAGGCCTCAATACAGCCATCACACGGTCCGCTCTCTTATTCAGATCTTCCCTTACACAATGCTCAAGAAGGGCATAATCGACAGTACTATTTGTCTTTGCCACACCAATTTTGTCACAGAAGCTTTTAATGGAGGAAGCAGTATACCCTCTTCTCCTCAAGCCACACAATGTCGGCATTCTGGGATCGTCCCATCCGCTTACAATACCCGTTTCTACCAGTTCTCGCAAATATCTTTTACTCATAACGGTATAGGTCAGGTTCAGCCTGGCAAATTCAATCTGTCTTGGCCGATGCTCTGTCTCACATTCATTTACAACCCAATTGTACAACGGCCGGTGATCTTCATATTCCAACGAGCAGAGTGAATGGGTAATGCCTTCCAAAGCGTCGGAAAGCGGGTGCTGAAAATCATACATGGGATAAATGCACCATTTATCTCCTGTTCTGTGGTGGTGTGACTTCAATATCCTATATATTACGGGATCTCTCATATTCAGGTTGGGCGAAGCCATATCAATCTTGGCACGAAGTGTCCTGGAACCTTCGGGGAACTCTCCTTCCCTCATCCTTCCAAGCAGCTCCAGACTTTCTTCAGCACTGCGGTCCCTGTAAGGGCTGTTTCTTCCCGGTTCAGTAGGCGTGCCTCTATATTCTCTTACCTCTTGCTGGCTTAAGTCACAGACATATGCCTTCCCTTTTCTGATAAGGAATTCCGCAAATTCATAAAGCTTTTCAAAATAGTCCGATGCATAAAAAAGCCGGTCCTCCCAATCAAATCCAAGCCACTTGATATCTTCCATAATGGATTCCACATATTCCACATCTTCCTTGATGGGATTGGTATCATCAAATCTTAAATTGCATAGTCCATGATATTTTTCCGCCGTACTGAAATTAATATACATGGCTTTACAGTGTCCTATATGAAGATATCCATTTGGTTCGGGTGGAAAGCGGGTATGTACTTTTTTGTATACTTTTTCCTCCAGGTCCTTATCGATAAAGTCATGTATAAAGTTCGAATATATTCTGGATTCATCGTCTGCTTGATTAATACCTCCTGAAATATTCTTATCAGCATTTGTATTTTCATTCATGAAGTCTTTACCTCCCATTTCTTCGTAACATGTAAATCAAGGAAAACGTTTCGCACTATTGAACTAGTGCTTATTAACATCACTGATTTCTAGACAATTCAAAATGTTAATAATGCACTTCATTGATGTTGTGCCCTGCGGCTATAACCGAATGCTATTACAGGACACATTGTGTAATGGATTTAGTGCGAAACATATAGTTATCAACCTTCTGAATATTATACTACACGAGGTATATTTTTACTATATATGTTGCGAAAAAGATTTAATACAATATGTATTATGCAAAACATCCTGTATTCTTATTTATATTTCAAATAGTTTTAAAAAAAACGGAAACCCGTAATGGGTTTCCGTTTCTTTATCCTTGTAAATGCTGTCTTACAATTGAATTAACCAATTTGCCGTCAGCCTTGCCCTTTACCTTGGGCATCAGTGCGCTCATAACCTTGCCTAAATCCTGCATGCTCTGGGCGCCTACTTCAAATACTGTATCTGAAACTATTTGGTTGAGCTCATCTTCGGTAAGCTGTTGCGGCAAATAACCCATCAGAATACCAACTTCTTTTTCTATATTTTCAACCAGGTCGGGTCTGTTGCCTTTTTCAAAGTCAGGTATTGAATCCTTTCTTTGCTTTACTCCCTTGGCAATTACCTCTATAACACCCTCATCATCCAATTCAATTTTCTTATCCTTTTCGATCTGCAATACAGCAGCTCTCATCATGGTTATTACATTCTTCCTGATGACATCCTTATTCTTCATTGCAGACTTAAGGTCTTGCTGTAATACTTCCTTGAGGGACATTCACATCAACCTTCTTTATTTTGTTTTTCTTTTTCTTGCAGCTTCAGATTTCTTCCTTCTTTTTACACTTGGGCTCTCATAATGCTCTCTTTTTCTAACCTCTGCCAAAACCCCTGCTCTAGCACATTTCTTTTTAAACCTTCTAAGAGCGCTTTCAAGAGATTCATTTTCACCAACTCTGATTTCAGACATCTATTTCCCTCCCTCCGCTGGTAACAATCCTTACAGTATATCATAATACTGTATTACAAAGTGGGACTATTAAAACACTTAGTTAATTATACATTAATTAATTAATTAGTGTCAATAACAGGTTTTTTGACTTTCTTTGGCTATCCCAGAGCAGTTTCCAGTTTACGCCCTCCCAATATATGAAAGTGAAGGTGCGGTACTACCTGTCCGCCATCCTTTCCGATATTGGTAATCACCCTATAACCGCTGTCTGCTATGCCCGCCTCTCTGGCAATACCCGGGATTTTTTCAAAAATATGTGCTACAATCTCCGTGTTGCCTCCATTTACAGCTTGGGCAGATTCAATATGCTGCTTTGATATAATCAATAAATGAACTGGAGCAAGTGGGTTGATATCTTTGAAAGCCATTACCTCATCATCCTGATAAACCAAGCTGCAAGGGATTTCTCCACTGACTATCCTGCAGAAAATACAGTCGCTCATTACTTCACCTCCTTAGTCCAGTCCTGCTTTATGACTTTTAAAGCAGCAATACTTTCAAGCTCAATCAAGTTCAATAATGGATATTCAACAAAAATCTCCTAAATTCCTGCATGTATATTAAATTTTCCCTGCTACATAATCTTCCTTCAATTCATAGAGAACCGTTTCAATTATTTTTCCCTTTATATCCTTCTGCGATTCAGCGACAACTCTTATATAATTATCTGTCAAGCCCTCGTAAAGAGATTTGTTCTCACCAACCGGCTGTTCGTACAGAACCTTCAAGCTGCGTCCCAAAAAGCTTTTTTTGAATTTTTCTTCGTTTTTTTTGGCCAGTTCAGCTATCAGTTTGCTTCTTGCATCTTTTATCTGAGGCTTAATTTGATTTTTATGCTTGGAAGCGGGAGTACCCTCTCTAGGCGAGTATTTGAAGACATGCATTGCACTGAAGGATATCTCTTTTACAAAATCAAATGTCATCAAAAACTCTTCCTCTGTCTCCCCAGGAAAGCCAACAATCAAATCAGTCGTTATAGCCACATCAGTAAAGGCTTCCCTTAATTTTCCTACTACCCTTTTATATTCCTCAGTTGTATATTTCCTATTCATCCTTTTTAATGTTTCATCACAGCCGCTTTGCAGCGAGAGATGAAAATGCCTGCATATTTTAGGCAGCTTCCTTAGCCTTTCAATAAATTGGCCGGTCATTACATTTGGGTCTACCGAACTCATTCGAATACGCTCGATTCCATCTATGTTATGAACCTTCTCAATTATTTCAATGAGAGAAGTATCTCCCAGATCCTTTCCATAAGAGGCTACATGTATTCCTGTAAGCACCACCTCTCTAAAGCCGCTGGCCGCAAGCTCCTCCACTTCGGCTATTATGCTGTCCGGTTTACGGCTCCTGATATGTCCTCTTGCATAAGGTATTATGCAGTATGTGCAGTACTGGTCGCAGCCCTCCTGTATCTTAAGAAATGCTCTTGTCCTGCTCTTATAGTTTCTTATGGACATTTCTTCAAATTCCCTTACTTCCATAATATCACTGACCAGGTTGAGCTTTTCCTCCTGTTCCAAGGTGTATTCAACCAGTTCTACTATTCTGCTTCTCTCATTGGTACCGACTACCAGGCTTACCCCCGGTATCTCAAGTACTTCTCTGGGTGCTATCTGCGAATAACAGCCCACAACTGCCACAAAGGCATCAGGGTTAAGCTCCAGTGCCCTTCTTATTATCTGCCTGGATTTCCTGTCCCCCATATTGGTGACAGTACAGGTATTTATTATATATACATCAGCACGCTCCGTATAATCCACAGTTTCGTAGCCTGCATTTTCAAAGCTCTCAATCATTGCTTCCGTTTCATACTGGTTGACCTTGCAGCCCAGTGTATAAAATGCTGCTTTTCTCAAAGCACTTCCTCCTGTTTTCCCAAAACTTACTTCATCTGGTCATATTCGTACATAATACTGGTCAGCACAGCAACACCTGCTGTTTCCGTGCGGAGTATCCTACTACCCAGTGTGACCGGCACAGCACCCGTATTTTTTGCTTTCTCAATCTCGGAGCACTCAAAGCCCCCTTCAGGCCCTATAAAAACCCCCATACTGCTGCCTTTATTTTTGCTGAGTGCTTCCTTTATCGAGATGCTTTCTTCAAGCTCATAGGGAACGATAACAATATCCAGTCCGGCTGCATCCTTAAGGGCTTCGGGCAAGGCCATGGGCATATCAACAATAGGAACGGCACCTCTGCCGCTTTGTTTTGCAGCCTCTTCAGCGATCTTGGCCCATCTTTCGACCTTCTTCCTCTCATCCTTTTCAGATTCCAGTCTGACTACCATCCTCACTGTAGACACCGGAACTATCCTTTTGACTCCCAGCTCAGTGCATTTCTGAATAATAAGATCCATCTTTGTTGACTTGGGTATGCCCTGATACAAAACAACGTCAATATCCGGCTCACCCTTTGATGCTTCCTTGCTTATGATAACAGTCCTTACAAAGTTCTTATCCATGCTTTCTATGGCTGCGAGATAATCGGTCCCCTCTCCGTCACAAAGTACTATTTGGTCACCCTGCTGCAGTCTCAGTACCTTTGATATATGCTTTACATCTTCACCTTCAAGGGTTATTCCGTCTTTTTTTATATTTTCCCTTCTAATAAAAAACCTGTGCATTTTATTTCCCTTCTGCCGCTATGGCGCACCATTCTCCCAGGTCAAGCACTTCCAGCACATTGAAACCCTCTTCCCTGAGCTTTATCAAGACATCATCGCTTCTGTCACTTATTATTCCTGATGATATAAAGATGCCACCCTTTTTCAGGAAGCTCATTGCATCCTCACTGAAGGAAATAATAATATCCGCAATAATATTTGCAATTATGACATCAGCCTTATCGGATACCACATCAAGAAGATTTCCGCAGCGAATGTCCAGTCTATCCTCAACCTTGTTCATTTCTGCATTTTCTCTGCTGACTTTGCAGGAAAGCTCATCAATATCCACACAGAGAACTTTCCGGGCATTAAGCTTGGCAGCTGTTATTCCAAGTATTCCTGAGCCGCAGCCTACGTCAAATACTGTACTGTCACTCTTAACATATTTCTCTAAAAGCTTGATACACATAATTGTCGTTTCGTGGGTCCCGGTACCAAAAGCCATTCCCGGGTCAAGCTCCACTATTACTTCATCAGCTTTAGCCTCATACTTCTCCCAAGTGGGCTTTATGACCACTTTGTCCCCTACCTTGGCAGGCTTGTAATACTTCTTCCATGCGTTGGCCCAATCCTCATCACTGACTTCCCTGGTGGTCACTATCCCTTTCCCTTTATCAAGTCCAAACTCCTCCAGCTTATCGACACGTTTTGCTATTAAATTCCTCTTGGCTTCGCTGAATTCGGCGGAGAGAAAGTATCCTTTCACTCTGGCATCCTCTCCCAATAGTTTTACCAATTCCTCCCCAACATAATCCCAGCTCTTTTTATCCTTGTTCAGTACTTTAAAATCATTGGGATCCTCTATCAGCACACCAGTTGCTCCCTCGTCATACAGCAGCTCCGAAACCGCATCCGAGGCTTCGGTAGTTGTTATTATCTGCAATTCTATGTATTTCAAAAAAATCATCCTTTCATAATATGATTATGCCAGGCTTGTTCACTGGTTACTATTATATATACCTTAATCATTATATATAATCAAAATAATTTTTACAATATATGCATGGATGGACGGAAAAATTGGCACGTGGCACGTGGCGCGCGGCTCGTGATTATGCAGGGCTTTGGAGCAAGTTATATTTCTAATTGCTCTTGGCAATACTATTTACAAAATTTCAGATATCTGCTATGCTTATTATATTAATTTGGAAGGAGTGATGTCTTATGAAAACATTAAGTGTAGATTTTTATGCCTTTTTTGAATGTATCATAATGACTGCTCCGGAAAGTGTAAAGACAATACTGTAATAATTTACTGTTGTTAACTATGCCTTGGGAGTAGTCGAATCTTTGACTAACTACACAGGGCTATTTTTATGCCCAAAATTAATGGGAGGGTAACAACAGATTGAATATAAATAATAACTTAATGGCTTTAGGCTGGGATGAGAACCTGGAAAGGGAATTTGCAGGCTATAAGGAATCCTGCGATGTTGGAAGAGTTGTTGTTGAATATAAGGGTTTATATAGGATTTACTGTGAAGACAGGGAAATGCTTGCGGCAGTATCAGGAAAAATGATGCACTCCGCTGCAGAACGTGACGATTATCCTGCTGTAGGGGACTGGGTGATAATTGATAAGACTTCATCATCTGATGATAGGGCTCTTATCCGTGGAATACTCAACAGAAAGAGCAAATTTTCCAGGAAATGTGCCGGCAATACTGTTGAGGAGCAAATAGTTGCTGTGAATGTCGACTATGTGTTCATATGCATGTCCCTTAACCAGAATTTTAACCTCAGGCGGTTGGAAAGATTCATAACTATGGGTTGGGACAGCGGTGCCATTCCCGTAGTTCTGCTTACAAAATCAGATTTGTGTGAGAATATCGATGAGAAATTAAAGGAAACAAAAGAAGTGGCAATAGGCGTGGACATTCACTGTATCAGTTGCCTGGATGATTCAGCTTCAGAAGCTGTAATAAATTACATCAAACCCGGCCGAACAGTAGCTTTTCTTGGTTCCTCCGGTGTCGGCAAGTCAACAATAATAAACAGGCTTCTGGGGGAGGAAAGACTTGATACTCAGGCAGTAAGCGACCTGGGGGATAGGGGCAGGCATACCACCACAAACAGAGAGCTGATATTGCTGCCCGAGGGAGGAATAGTGATAGATACTCCCGGAATGAGAGAATTTCACATATTGGATGTTGAGGAAAGCATTGGTACTGTCTTTGGCGATATTGAGAGCTTCGCACAAAGCTGCAGGTTCTCAGACTGCACCCACAACACCGAGCCTCAGTGTGCAGTAAGGGAAGCAATTGCAAATGGCTCCCTGAGCGTGGAAAGATACAATAACTATATCAAGCTTAAAAAGGAAGCCGAATTCATAGAACGGAAAAACAACAAAAAGGCAGAGTTGGAATATAAAAACTTTATAAAGAAAAGAGCAAAGTCAATAAGAACGAAGTGAAAGATAAAAAGCCTGGCAATTGCCAGGCTTTTGCTATTTCGCAAATGCATCCTTGACCTTATCAAAGAAGGATTTTCCCTGTTCATCCACATTGTTTCCACTTATTGCTGCATACTGTCTGAGCAGTTCCTTCTGCTGCTCGGACAACTTCTTAGGCACACTTACCTTGACTGTAAAGTAAAGGTCTCCCCTTACCTTGTTTCTCAGACTTGGTATGCCTTTATTCTTGATTCTGAAAGTAGTGCCTGTCTGAGTGCCTTCCGGTATTGAATACTTTATCTTACCCTCAAGAGTAGGCACATCTATTTCATCTCCCAAGGCTGCCTGAGTAAAGGATATGGGCATTTCACCGTACAGGTTGATGCCTTCCCTCTTAAACAGCTTATGGGGCTTTACTCTCATATAAATATATAAATCCCCGTTAGGTCCGCCTTTCAGGCCCGGCTCACCTTCCCCTCTGAGCGGCATCACAGAGCCGGTATCAACACCTGCCGGTATATCAATGGTTATTTTCCTGCTTCTTCTTATGGTGCCTCTGCCCATACACTGCGGACATGGCTCCTTTATGACCTTGCCTTCCCCATGGCATTCTTCACATGGTTTTACATTTACTACCCTGCCAAAAACAGTGCTCTGTGTAAATCTTACTTCGCCGCTGCCTCCGCAGGTCTTGCAGGTCTCAACCTTGCTTCCCGCTTTTGCTCCTGTACCCTTACAGTCATTACAGGCTTCATTTCTTGTAACATGTATATCCGTCTTCACCCCGAAGGCTGCTTCCTCAAATTCTATCTCCAGTTCATACTTCAGATCCGCACCCTTCTGAGGCCCGGATTTTCTTCTGGAGCTGCCGCCAAAACCTCCGCCGGCCCCGCCAAAGAACATATCAAATATATCTCCAAAATCGCCAAAACCACCTTCAAAGCTTCCGGCACCGCCAAAGCCTCCTCCGGCTCCACCAAAACCATTAGGGTCAACCCCTGCATGGCCGAACTGGTCGTACCTTGCCTTCTTCTCCTTGTCACTCAATACTTCATATGCTTCATTGACTTCTTTAAACTTGGCTTCCAAGCTCTTGTCACCCTGGTTCATATCAGGATGGTATTTCTTTGCAAGCTGTCTATATGCTTTTTTTATGTCTTCTTCAGAAGCTGCTTTATTTATGCCTAATACTTCATAATAATCTCTTTTTACTGCCACCTTTTCACCACCTTTACAACCAGGTTTTGCCTCGTGCTTAGGGCAGATTCTTCGAAGACTTCCGCTGGACATTACTCCGTGACCTCGAAGCCCTGCTTAAACTCTCGAATCTCGCATCTCGTATCTCGCATCTAAAATCCTGTTTCATAACTAAGCAGGAGACCCTTTAAGGTATCCTGCTTAGTATTGTATCACTTATTGCTTGTCATCTTCAACCTTATAATCGGCATTTACAGTATTATCATCCTGGGGTTCTGCTCCGGCAGGTCCCTGCCCCCCTGCATTGGCCTGATATATCTTGGCTGATATATCATAGAACACCTTTGTAAGTTCCTCTGAGGCAGCCTTTATTGCCTCGGTGTCGGTGCCCTTTAAAGCTTCCTTCACATTGTTCAATTCAGCTTCAGCCTTTGCCTTGTCTTCGCTGCTGAGTTTGTCCTCCAAATCCTTGAGATTCTTCTCTGTTTGATATACAAGACTGTCTGCATGATTCCTTGCTTCTACTTCTTCTTTTCTCTTCTTGTCTTCTGCTGCATACTTTTCTGCTTCCTTTACAGCTGCATTTATATCATTGTCAGACAGATTGGTGCTTGCTGTTATTGTAACCTTCTGTTCGTTTCCTGTTCCCAGATCCTTCGCAGATACGTGTACAATACCATTTGCATCTATATCAAAGGTAACCTCTATCTGTGGCACCCCTCTTGGAGCCGGAGGTATTCCGCTGAGCTGGAATCTCCCAAGGGTCTTGTTGTAAGTTGCCATTTCCCTTTCTCCCTGGAGCACGTGGATTTCAACACTGTTCTGTCCGTCTGCAGCCGTGGAGAATGTCTGGCTCTTCTTTGTAGGTATAGTGGTGTTCCTTTCAATAAGCTTTGTGAAAACTCCACCCAGAGTTTCTATGCCCAATGATAGCGGTGTAACATCCAGGAGCAATACATCCTTCACTTCTCCAGTCAGAACTGCAGCCTGTATTGCAGCTCCAATTGCCACACACTCATCCGGATTCACACCCTTGTATGGCTCCTTGTTTGTAAGCTTCTTAACGGCTTCCTGCACGGCAGGTATTCTGGTTGAACCGCCTACAAGTATTACTTTATTCAATTTATCTGCTGTGAGACCTGCATCTGAAAGAGCATTTCTTGCAGGTTCCATCGTCATTTCTACCAGGTCGTGAGTAAGCTCATCGAACTTAGCTCTTGTAAGAGTGATGTCAAGATGCTTCGGACCGCCCGCATCAGCAGTTATAAAGGGGAGATTAATATTAGTCTGAAGTACTCCGGACAATTCAATCTTCGCCTTTTCTGCAGCTTCCTTAAGTCTCTGCATAGCCATTCTGTCATTTCTAAGATCTATACCATTTTCTCTCTTGAACACATCAGCAAGGTAGTTTATTACCCTCTGGTCGAAGTCGTCACCGCCAAGCCTGTTGTTACCTTTTGTTGCAAGCACTTCGAACACTCCGTCTCCAAGCTCCAGTATCGATACGTCGAAGGTGCCGCCTCCAAGGTCAAATACCAGTATCTTTTGGTTCTCTTCCTTGTCAAGGCCGTATGCCAGTGATGCTGCTGTCGGCTCATTGATTATTCTAAGCACTTCAAGGCCTGCTATCTTGCCGGCATCCTTTGTTGCTTGTCTCTGACTATCACTGAAGTATGCAGGTACAGTTATTACTGCCTGAGTGACTTTCTCACCCAGATAAGCTTCTGCATCCTGTTTGAGCTTTGTAAGGATCATTGCAGATATTTCCTGCGGGGTATAATTTTTATCATCAATAGTGACCTTAAAATTAGTTCCCATTTCTCTTTTAATTGATATTACCGTTCTCTCCGGATTTGTAACTGCCTGTCTTTTTGCAACCTGGCCTACAAGCCTCTCTCCTGTTTTGGAAAATCCCACAACCGAGGGTGTTGTTCTTCCACCTTCGGCATTAGGAATTACTATAGGCTCTCCGCCTTCCATAACAGCAACACAAGAGTTGGTAGTTCCCAAGTCAATACCTATTACTTTTGCCATTTATAATTTTCCTCCCTTAATATTTAGTCAATTATTGCTTTACCGACACCTTTACAAGTGTAGGTCTGATTACCTTGTTTCCAAGAATGTATCCCTTCTGAAATACTTCCTTTATTTTGTTTTCGTCCTCGTCCTCCCCAGGTGTCTGCATTACTGCATGGTGCATGTTTGGATCAAAATCCATATCCAAGGCTTCAATTTCCTTGACTCCATTCTTGTCAAGAACGTCAATAAGCTGACTGCAGACCATTTCTACCCCGCTGATGTATTTCTCATCCAATTGATCATTTCTGAATGCATCTGCTGCTCTCTCCATGTTGTCTACTACGGGCAGCAGCTGCTGAACTATGGTTTCAAGGGCGTTATAATACATATCTTCTCTTTCCTTTGCCACCCTCTTTTTATAGTTGTCAAAATCCGCCTGCATTCTGAGAAGTCTGTTGTAGTTCTCCTCAGACTGTTTCCTAAGCTCTTCAACTTCTTTGTCAAGGCTCTCCGAGGTCTGACCGGCTGAGGTCTCCCCAATGTCTTGCTCTCCTGCCGCCTCCATTGTATCGGAGATTTCCCCGGAAGCTTTTGCATTCATTTCCTTAACCTGTTCTGCTTCCTCTGAAGTATGCTTCTTATGCTTCATTAATCTGACCACCTTTTAACTTGTAATATTTATCTCTTAAGGATCTTTGTCAACATATCACTGAGATTGTTCGTCATGCATTCAACAATTGAAATGGCTTTGGAATATTCCATTCTGGTGGGACCGATTATCCCAACAGAGCCAATAATCTTGCCATTTATCTTGTAGGTTGCAGTTATAAGGCTGCAGCTCCTGAACTGTTCAAGCTTGTTCTCACTGCCTATGCTCACATTTACATCGCCTGTTACATCATTCAGTACACTGAACAACAGGTCTCTTTCTTCCATTGTATTGAGGAAGTTTCTTGCCTTGTTTATATCACTGTATTCCGGCAGGTTTAATATGTTGGACACTCCATCATGATATACTTCAGCAGTGTCGGAGTAGAATAACGTCTGAATCAACTCGGGAACTATCTGTTCAATAATTTCCCCGTGCCCAAAGGAGTTATTCCGCATATATTCAAGGTCAAAGCTTTCAATATCCTCTATGCCCAAATCCGCAAGCTTGTCATTGAGCATATTGGTTATCCTTGTAAGGGCATCCGGCTGTACATCCTGCGTCAATCTAAGAACGCTGTTCTTTACTATCCCGGCATTTGTTATGATTACTGCCAGTATCGTAGCGTTATCTATTTTGATCAGTTGTATCTGTTTGATACTGGTTCTCCGGAGCTGAGGAGCCATAGCTATGGATGTGTATTGAGTCATTTGGGAAAGCAGCCTCGATGTATGCTTCACCAATCGGTCAATCTCCCCCAGGGTGTCAAGGAACTCCTTTTTTATCAATTCCCTCTGAGCATCATTAACGGTATTCTGTCTCATAATCGTATCTACGTAAAGTCTGTAGCCTTTGTCTGAGGGAACTCTTCCTGATGAAGTATGGGGCTGTTCTATAAATCCCATCTCCTCAAGGTCAGCCATCTCATTTCTTATAGTTGCAGGGCTCGTTCCGGTCAGGTACTTCTTGGATATTGTCCTTGAGCCGACTGGCTCTGCAGTGTTTATATAATCTTCTATTATAGCTTGCAAAATAAGTCTTTTCCTATTTCCCAGGTCCATCCATACCACCACCCTTGTTAGCACTCTATCGTATCGAGTGCTAATTCTGTCTTTAAAATATCATTGGTAAATATTTTTGTCAATAGTTTTTACGAAAAAAATCCTAATATTATAGGAATTCAATAAAGACAGAGTTAGATAAATCTCTTCCTATATCAGTAAGCTTCAGACTATCAGCCTCCATTAGAACAAGGCCATGCGCCGTAAGCTTGTTCAGAGCATTTCCATATCTTGTCCGGAAGTTGACTCCGTACTTTCTTTCAAAACCCGGGATATCCAGACCTTCATTAAGTCTCAGTGCCAGGAATATTGTTTCCCACATATCCTCATCTCCTGACAATTCCTCCAGCCCGGAAACAGGCAGCTCTCCCTGCCCTGCAAGACTGATATACCGGTCTATATCCCTATGGTTCCAGAACCTTTTGCCATCGAGCTTGGAATGGCTTCCTGCCCCAACTCCGAGGTATTCCTCATTTCTCCAGTATATGAGGTTATGTCTGCATTCTGCGCCACTCCAGGCAAAATTGGAGATCTCGTATTGGTTGTAACCATAAGAAAACAGCATATCCACAGCCAGCTTGTACATTTCCCTGTCCAGGTCCTCGTCAGGCAGCTGCACCTTGCCCTCCTTATTCAGCTCATAGAGCTTGGTGCCTTCCTCCAGCTTGAGACTGTAGCAGGAAATGTGATCCGCGCCCAAGCTTATGACCTTCTCCAGAGTCTCCTTCCACATATCCAAAGTCTGCTTTGGAAGTGCAAACATCAGGTCTGTACTAATATTGTCAAAGCCCGCTTTTCTCGCCCAATCATATGCCTGCAGAAAGTCCTCCCGGCTGTGAATCCTGCCAAGACTTCTCAGCAGTTCCTCCTGCCATGCCTGCAGACCCATGCTGAGCCTGTTTATACCCAAGCTTCGATAGTACTTGAGACTTTCAAAGGTTACAGTACCCGGATTGGATTCCATGCTGATCTCAGCTCCTGCTTTCATATATGGTGCAAGGCTCTCCATCAGGACGCCGATCAAAGAATAATTAATAACGGTGGGAGTTCCCCCACCGATAAAAACTGTTTTGTATATGAAATTATACTTTTCATGATATCCAGACAGCTCCTGCAGAAGTGCCGCAACATATACTTCCGCATCCTTTTCCCTGCGTTCATAGGAATTGAAATCGCAATACAAGCATTTGCTTCTGCAAAAGGGTATATGGATATACAATCCAATTTCCTTCATTTATCTCACCCTCTTTTAATCATCAAGCTTCAATACTGACATAAAGGCCTCCTGAGGCAATTCCACACTTCCTACCTGCCTCATTCTTTTCTTTCCTTCCTTCTGCTTCTCCAGAAGCTTCTTCTTTCTTGATATATCTCCGCCGTAGCACTTGGCTAGTACATCCTTGCGCATTGCCTTTACTGTCTCTCTGGCAATAATCTTCGCCCCGATGGCTGCCTGTATCGGGATTTCAAACATCTGCCTCGGAATCGCTTCCTTGAGCTTTTCAGCCATGGATCTTCCCCTGGCATAAGCTTTATCTTTGTGAACTATAAAGGAAAGAGCATCAACAGTTTCACCGTTAAGCAGTATATCCAGCTTCACAAGCTCTGATTTTTCATAGCCCTTCAACTCGTAGTCAAAGGAAGCATAGCCCTTGGTCCTGGACTTTAATGCATCAAAGAAGTCATATATTATCTCATTCAAAGGCAGTTCATAATGTAATATCGCCCTTTTCTCCTCCATGTACTGCATATCCTTGAAGGTCCCTCTGCGGTTTTGACAAAGATCCATAATCGCTCCTACATACTCTGTCGGAGTCATTATTGTTGCCTTTACTATCGGTTCCTCCATATAATCTATCTCCTGGAGAGGAGGCAGGTTTGTAGGATTAGATACCTCTATCATTTCGCCGTTGGTCTTGGTAATGTGATATATTACACTTGGAGCAGTAGTTACAAGATTCAGATTGTATTCCCTCTCCAATCTCTCTTGAATTATCTCCATATGCAGAAGTCCCAGGAACCCGCTTCTGAAGCCAAAGCCCAGTGCCACCGAAGTCTCCGGCTCATAGAGCAGTGCCGCATCATTGAGCTGCAGCTTTTCCAGTGCATCTCTCAGATTGTCATAATCAGCACCATCAGCAGGGTAAATACCGCAATATACCATGGAGGTAACCTTCCGGTAGCCTGGAAGTGCTTCTTTACATGGATTGTCCGCATTTGTAATGGTATCACCCACATGTACATCCTTCACATTCTTGATGCTTGCAGACACATAGCCTACATCACCGGCCATAAGTATGCCCGCAGGATTCATTTGAGGCTTCATTGTACCTACCTCAACAACCTCGTACTCCTTGCCGTTTTGCATCATCCGCATCTTCATGCCCGGCTTCAGCACCCCGTCTATTACTCTTATATATGCTATTACTCCTCTATAGCTGTCGTAGAAGGAGTCGAAAATCAATGCTTTAAGCGGAGCTTCCTCATCTCCTGTTGGATGGGGTATATATTTGACTATTCCTTCAAGGACCTCTTCAATATTCAGGCCTTCCTTGGCAGAAACCAATGCAGCATTAGAGGCATCAAGGCCTATGACATCCTCTATCTCCTTCTTTACGAATTCCGGATCCGCGCTGGGGAGGTCTATTTTGTTTATCACAGGATACAGCTCCAGATTGTTGTCCAAAGCGAGATATACATTAGCCAGGGTCTGGGCCTCAATACCCTGGGTAGCATCAACCACAAGCACAGCTCCCTCGCAGGCTGCGAGACTTCTTGACACTTCATATGTGAAATCCACATGTCCCGGAGTGTCAATAAGGTTCAATACATATTCCTGTCCATCCTGTGCTTTATAGATCAACTTGACGGATTGAAGCTTTATTGTGATTCCTCTCTCTCTTTCAAGGTCCATATTGTCAAGCACCTGCTCTTCCATATCCCTCATGGAAATGACACCGGTCTTTTCAATAAGCCTGTCGGCCAGGGTTGACTTGCCATGGTCTATATGCGCTATTATGCAAAAATTCCTTATATGTTTTTGTCTGTCGCTTTCCATTTATGACTTTCCTCCTTTGTGTCACAAAATCTATATATAATGAATTAATACTATCATTACTTAATCCTATAAATTATAGCATATAACTTTTTAACATTAAATAGATTTATTAAAACATAAGGAGTATAATGCATGAATGCAATACACTCCCAGTCAGCAGTATAAAATATTCAGATTCCATTTACTTTCCCAGTTTGGTTCGGATTGTTTTCACAAAGCTTTCATAATACCTTTTGGAGCTGGAAACAACATGATCAACCGCTTTTACAAGGGGCTCAACATTCAACATGAGCTTTTCACCTGCAATATCAAGTCTCAGCATGCTGTCTTCCTGCAAAGCTACTGCCATGGCATACTTGTCGTCGTTGCACATTATCATCTTTCTGGTTGACATATCTGTAACGTTTATTGAAAAAACCAGCAGGGCAATACAGAAAAATATGGCTAAGGCTTTCTTTAGCTTATTCCTGAATTTTTCACTCTGCTGTTTTTTATGATCAGCTCTATTGTTCATGTCTATCTATTCCTTAAGATCATTTATTACTTCCCCCAGCACTCTGGACAAAAGCTCAGCGGAGTATTGGGCTTCTTCAATGGTATTAAGCATACACCCCACCTCTACCAACATAGAGTGATTACTGAAATACTGATTGTACTTGCCCCTCTCCATTACAACAACTTTCAAGAACAATCCAGGGTATAGTTTATCCATTTTTTTCTTTATATATACTGCAAATTTCTCCAGCTCTGCATAGTTCGGGTTTCCTTTTGCTATCACGAGCATGATTCTTGCAGCTGATTTCCCGTTTACCGAAGCTGTATATTCAGTTTTTTTAGCTATCCTGACCGCTTCCGTCTTGGCATCAAAAGCATCTCTATGTATATCCAATATTACCTTTAATGATTTATATTTTGTAATACTGTTCTTAATAGTTTCAAGAGAATTTGCATAAGAGTATGCGTAGGACTCCTTATCATGCTGGGTCTTGTTATGAAGAACCTTATAATTGTATTTGTCCTGAAGCTCTTTGGTCAATGTATTCCCTACAGCTATTACATTGTACTTCTCATTCAGGGTATGATAGTTGCTTGCAGTATTAGGCATGTAACTCTCCGTTGAATGAGAATGATAAATAAGTATCTGGGGAGACTTATTGTCTATTGCTATTTTCCCGGGGATTCCGACCGATGCCTCATAAGCCTGTGATGCTTGGACCCCCACAGGTGCTATAGACTGCTGTGCAGGCACCATACCTTCTGCTCTATATTCATCCTCCTCACTGAAATAAATCGCTCCTTCAGGTGCATCTTCAAAATCAGTAACATTATAGTTGGATCCGTTTCCACCAGGCTGACTACCAATGGCTCCCACAAATGCAAAAGTAGAAGGGTCATATTGGCTGAATGCTGTAAAGGCAATATTCAAATAAGTGATGGGATTGCTGAAATCCGTATGAAGCCCTCCGGTCATACTGCTTGTGCCTGAGGCTATAAGCCCTGGCATCGGATAGCCATAGTCCATCTCATAGCTTACCTTGGCACTGGTTATTACTGTGTTCAGCAGCTGTATGGAGAGATTATTCGAGTACTCTTCCAGCCTGAACCTTTTTTCAATGTCATAATTAAATACTTCGACGGCATCGGTTGAATAGCTGTCAGTCGGCTCCATATAGCTTCCATCTGCACTTGTATAAGTATCAGGTGTATATAGCCATTTAAAAAAAAGAAATACCACAACGACTGTCAGTACCACAAAAAAAGCAAACAACCACTTCTTGTTCAACCAATCCACCTCTTTTCTTCCGTACCTTGAAAATATGGTCACGGAACAAATTAGTTTGCCTGTATACACTTATATGCTATACCGGCTGTATATATGAATAAAACTCGAGAGTTTGAACTCTCGAGTTTTATTCATAATGGCAAGAGGCAATAGGCAATGGGTTCCGGTACTTCTATTGGGTCTGGTTGCACGCGGCTCAGCAAATTCTTCGAAGCCCTGCCAGAGCCCTCGCATCTCGTATCTCGTATCTAGCATCTAATTAATATACCTGTCTATATCATCCTGGCCTATGCTTGGATGCAGTGCCAGATTGAGCCCGTTGGCTATTACAATTGCTATATCATCAATAAGCCTGTCAATTTCCTTTGGAGTGACCATAAGATTGCCCACGTACGGGGATATTACCTCATTTATAAGCTTATATTTCTCTGTTCTGTCCATTTCTTTAAGCATATTGTAAAATTCTCCATCCTTGGGAGACTCATTGATAAGGGAATCAACCACCATATCTATAGTATCACTGGCCATCGTAGCTGCATCAACAACAGTAGGAACTCCTACCGCTATTACAGGCACACCCATGCTCTCCCTGCTCAGCTCCTTCCTGTTGTTGCCTACCCCCGATCCCGGGTTTATTCCTGTATCCGCAAGCTGAATGGTAGTGCTTATCCTTTCCATTTTCCTTGATGCCAGAGCATCAATAGCTATTACCAGGTCGGGTTTTACTCTGTCTACAATCCCCTTTATTATCTCACTGGTCTCTATTCCTGTAATTCCAAGCACCCCGGGAGCAACAGCGCAGACCGACCTTACTCCCTCGTCAATTTGATCAGGCACATATTCCTTGATATGCCGTGTAACCAGCAAATGCTCCACTACCCTCGGCCCCAGTGCGTCAGGGGTGACATTCCAATTTCCCAGACCCACAACCAGTATCACCGATTGGTCATTCAAGCTCACTATGCCTGCTACTTCTTTTGCGAGTATTCTTCCTATCTCATCATGGAGGTCTTTATCATTCTCCCTGAGCTTAGGCACCTCTATAGTGATGTAGTTGCCCTTAGGCTTTCCGATTATTCTGGCTCCAACATCTTCAATAACCTTAACCCTTGTGACTGTGACATCCTCCTGCTTGTCGACATTCACTTCAACCCCCGGTATATCTCCTTTATTCTCCTGTTTGTTGTAAAACTCCCTTGCTTCAATAGCTAAGTCAGTTCTTATTCCAGCCATGGTATTCCCTCCAAAAATCTACAGAATGTATTAAACCTGATATATATTTCGCGAAAAACATTTTACATTCTTAATTCAAATTTCGCGAAATGTTTCCTTGATTGTTATTGAATTCGCACTATACCCGATGTAATATCCTAAGTGCGTTCAATATAGTTGCTTTTCATCCTTAATTATTGAAAGTTTGCACCTTACCTATTGTTTTTATGCAGATTGAATTTTTGTTTATATATAAGTTAAAAAATGGGTAAACTTAAATAGGAATTACATCAAATACAAGCTTGCATTTTTTTGGTTAATATGATAGAATACCTTTTGTCAATTGAATTTTGAAGGAGGTGAAGGTTTTGGCAAATATCAAATCAGCTTTAAAAAGAATAAAGGTGACTAAATTCAAGACAAGAAGAAATAAAATAATTGTTTCCTCCTTGAAAACTTCAATAAGAAGGTTCGAAGATTCCATAAAAGCCGGAGATACTAATGAAGCTAAGGAAATGTACCAGAAAGTGGCTAGTCAAATAGACAAAGCAGTAGCTAAAGGTACTCTCCATAAGAATACAGCAGCAAGGAAGAAATCCAGATTATCAAAAAAGATAAAGGCTATAGCATAATTACTTGATTGCAGAATCAAACCCTGATTACTCAGGGTTTTTTCTTATGAGCAGGGGCATATATTCTACATTAATTTGTCATGCCCCGTAAGCGAATATCAAAAAAGCTTCCTTAATTTTAAGATGCTTCAATGGAAGCTTTTTTACTTTTTTGTTTTTTTACTTACTCAAATAAAGATACCAGCAGCATTTCCATAGCCAATCGCTCCCCCATCCTGCCGGACTTAATGCTGAACTCCGTATCAAGGCACTTTCTAAAAGCGGAATGCAGAACCTGCCTTTTTATTGAAGAACTGTACTTAATGCAAAGCTTTACTGTATATTCATGGATCTTAAGCTTTTCTGTTATGCTTCTGCCATCATATCCTTTGCCATGCAGTTCGGAAACTGTAAGCATATTCTTTATCTGCTTTGAAAGCAGAGCAAGTATACCAAAGCTGTTCTCCCCTTCCAGGAGCATATCTCCATACAGCCTGAGGCTTCGGTCAACGTTCTTTTCTGCGCAGGCGTTAATAAGCTTGAATATATCATGCTCGATATTACGCGGGACAACAGCCTCAATATGCTCCATCCGGACCTCAGCTGAGCTGCCCATAAAGCCTGTCAGCTTTTTTATTTCGTTTTCCACATCGTACATGGTCTTGTTTCCATTTTTGTCTATATAACCAATACTGTTTATAAAGTAATCAAGCTCTTTGGAGCCGATGGTTTTTCCGTTCTTTCCCAATCCCTTTTTTATCCATTGGGCAAGCTCATCCCTGTCTATCCTGTCGAACTCATATACCGCTCCGTGCTTTTTCAGTTCGGCCACAAGCTTTTTTCTTTTGTCGATACTTCCATAGGAAACAAGAAGGAGACATGTGGTATCGTTAATGTTTTCCATTACATCAATAAAGGGCTTTGCATCATTACGGTCCACCGATGCTTCCTCCCCCTCGCCCTTACTTTTCAAAATACCCGGATTCCTGACGGCCACCAGCCTTTTGTCAGAGCCGAAGGGAAAGGTTTCACAGGCTGCTGCAAGCTCTGAGACCTCAAGCTTATCCCCATCCAGCTGAGTATAGTTAAGCTCGGGAAAGGAGGTCACCACTGCACTTTTCAGCGCCTCCCAGCCCTTGTCTATAAGGTATGTCTCGTTCCCGTATATAAGGTATACCGATTTGATACTGTTGTTCTTAATATCGTTCATAAGCTGTCTGTAACTCATAACTCATCACCATGCCTATTTTATTCCAACCAAAACGATTGTTCAAATAAATTATAATATATATCTTCGGCAATGGGCAATAAATATCTGGCGCAAGGTTTCGAGGTTATATCAGAACGGGCAACACGGTATTGCTCACTATTTTCTCCTTTTTTAAGCAGTTCCAAATATTGCTGAGGAGTAAGCTTTTGATTCTTTAATGCTTATTTTATGTAAAAGTATATCTTGTACATATACCTAAAGTCCCCAGTCAGCAATCTTCCAAGGAGAATTAGCATTTTCTTTAATTAAGACATAATATGCTCTATGTTTCCCGCTCTCCAATGGCTCTACTTTTTGATTTTTATACTGTACTTCATATTCAACCAAAAAGCACTTTGCTTCAGCAGGCTTTAGATACTTGCCACCACCATTTTCCAAGTAACCTTTTTTAAAAGCTGAATTTTCAGCATCTTCTATATCAATAATTTTAATATACTCTTGATTCTCAATATTCCAATTGATTTTATTCTGATTTCCTTTAATAAGATACTGTTCAGCCTTTGTTATATCTTTCGAATTTCTACTTTCAAAATAGTTGCTAATGACTTGCTCCGGGGATGCATTCCTATCATTATTTCCCATAAAGCCAAATACAAGATATCCTAATAAAGCTAATATAACCAAGAGACCAGAAATTGATATTCTCTTTTTCATCACATCACCTTGTATAATGCAATTAAAAAATTGCATTACCCTTTCCTTAAATCTTTCCTTGTATTGTTCATCTTTAAATTCAATAACAATATTATCTTCTATTTCTTTTATTCTTTCATTAAGATAATCTTTATACTGTTCAGATGTTTCTTTTGTATGAGTTTTAACTTTTGGAAGTATTCCCTGCTCAATAGCTTCATTTGCGATACTTTCTTTTAATTTCTCTATTGAAAGATACTGTTGAGTTTCAATAACATGATATTCTGTCCAGTATTGATCTTCTGTTAATCCAAGTGCATTGATATAGTTGTTCATGTTTTCTAGTGCTTTTTCATCTTTCTGAACCATATCTTTTTCTCGCAACGAAGCTTCAAGAGCTTCCTCCATCGTAAGAGTTAACCCCTTTTCTTCAGCCATTTTGTATAGAACTTTATTTCTTGCAAGATTCTTAATTACATCCTTATAAGCATCTTTTTCATCAAGTTTAAATACTATCATTGAAAGATTTTTCTTAAGTTCAATTTCTCCCCTATAAAGGCTAATCCCATTTGCAGTAGCTATTTCTGTTTTGTCATCTTGTTCTAGCTGGTTTTCTTTTATTGTATCAGCAGCCTTTAATATGTCATCTATATCAACAACATTCTTACCTCTTAAAGCACTAACACTAAATAATGTTCGCCCATATTCCGCAGCCTTTGCAAGTGACAGGCTCTAAGTATTTCTTCGTCTTTCATCACAGCGTTTTTTGCAACCATAAAGCTGGTATCTATAAACTCAAGTGTTATTGATTCTTCATATTGTATTTTGTAATATAGCTCTACTATTTCTTTTATTTTTTCTTCATCATTAATTTTCTTATCGTTTATTGAATTATAAATATCCAACCATTGATTTCTTACATCTGAATTTTTTTCAGCAGTACCTTCTGAAGCCATGCCAGTTCCACTGATATTTTCAACGCTTTGTGCACAACTTGATGTAAAAGCTAATGTAACAAGAAGAATCAAGGTAATAAAGTATATTTTGTACATATACCTACACCCCCCAATCAGCAATTTTTCCCATAATGAGTATTCCGGATGTTTCCGGAATCGTCGTCCGGGTGTTCCGGTATACGCATTACCAACATCCATGATTTAAAAATCAAAGGGACTATGCATTAATGTTAATCAATGCCATAGTCCATATTTATGTTATTTCTTTTTAATAGAATAATCTCTAAATATAGAATACAACTTGCTAAAGCTTATTTGCTTAGACTTCACATAACTGCCATCATTTAGTTTTATGACATCTTTATCATCAATTTCAAACTTGGTTGTGCCTTTTTCCCCATAAAAAGTAATAGATAAATATTGTGGCAGCATAGATGTATCAGACTTTTCAAATTCTGCTTCATTGAACAAATCTTCAAGCTGCTTTATTTCTTCTTGGTCAGTTAATATAACAATATAACTGTTAAGTGTATATGAAATGACTATCTGTGATGAATCTTTTATTACTTCTTCTTGTGATGAATTTTTACATCCTGACATATTCAGAATAAATATAGTCAAACATGATATAAGGCAAATAGCTTTTTTTATCTTCATCATCCTATTATCTTCTCCAATATGTGCATGATGGAGGTGCAACTTATGGTATATATATGACTCTTGTATAGTTGTCATTTATTGATCCAAACCTCTACCGTCTCTTGCTCAAAATTGGAAACGCTATAAAGTCAATGTCAAATTCCTTATACAATTTCTTATTCCTATTATCAATTTTGCTGACTACTTCCTTTTCTGAATTAATGATCTCCCATACCTCATCTTGCTTTACATGAATTGCACCTTTAAATTCACCGCGCTCAACCGCACACATTAAGTGTTCAAGATTTGTGTCCCCCGATACTTCAATCCTCAATATTAGTATATCATTATATACTCCGACAGGAATAACGCCTTTTTGAAAATCCGGGACAAATCTCCCTTCTTGAACTATACTTTTGCATGTGTTGATTAAACTATCATCTACCATAGATTTTCCGGTATCTATATCAGCTTCTACCAAACTGGGGCCACCCTCAATATAGTATGTTGAGCCAATTAGAACGGTATTATATGGAGTAGGAATATACCCTCCACCTGTTTCGATTGCGTCTGGCAATACGATTCTTTCCCAATGTATGTTATTCGTATCTGCAATGTTGCATTTACCAATATAAAGGAAGCTATGTCCTTCTTCGTAATAATGGAATATCAACCTTATTTCACCCGTGTTCCTGTCAAAATCAATATTGCAGGGTACATCACCTTCGCCCATAATATTTTTCTTCTTGCCGTCAATGTTTTGATATTGAGCCTTAATTTTCTTTTTAACTACACCATCTGGACAATTCAAAAAAAGATCGTAATCAGATGTTTTGCCATCTGCAGTCAAATTTTTTACTGCCGTAATATCTCTTCCGTAGATTGAATCCATTGTATATTTTTCTATCACCTTTGATTCCGCTTTATATAAACCTTCCGGTGCTGATGTTTTATGCAATAGCAGCTTCTTGTTCCCATCCCACGTAATCGGCTCTACGCGGTCATCTTCAGGAGTCTTTTTTGCTGAATACACCAGATCATCTGAAAAAGTAACAGTTCCTTGATCTATGTTCCACATGCTAAGCTTCGCATCTATTTTTCCGCTCTGATCTTGATAATAAGTAAGAAATGGTATTGTTCCGCTACTGCCTAATTGATTGTCAGCATTACTGGTAAGCTGGCTATTTGTCTTGGTACATCCAGTGACGAACATCAATACGACAACAACCATAATAAACATTTTTTTCATAGCATGTTTTCTCCTTTTAATTTGTTTTCAATAACAAGAAGAAGCAAGTAAGCTTCTTCTTGTTATTGATACACAATATATACTTATCTTACCACAGTTTGTAATAAACCCAGCCGGAGGGGTTTGTATAGGGTGCGTATACTCTATCATTTGTATGACCAGTATAGTATTTAGTGACCGAGTCATTTCTAACACACATTACAACATGGTCACTAGAAGTAAATATCACACCGCCGGACAAACATGTTGAAACAGTTGCTGGAGTCCAATATCCCATTTCATCCATATATTCTTTAAAGTCAGGGATATATGCCCAATCAGGATTGCGGAATTTCCACTTTGTATCCGTTGGAATGCCACCTGCGTGCAGACATTGCGATACAAAATCACAACAATCATTATGCAATAACAAGTCATAATATGGATAATCATCGTTATTCCAATAGGATATGAACCTTATGAGATTGATTACAGGTTCAAAGGTTATTAGCTTATTGACTCTGGTAACCTAATAACCTCTACACCTGGCACCCAAAACCTTCAAATTTTGTAGTAATTGCATGTTGCTTTCCTTAAAACCAATTAGTAATCAAATCTTAATTGTTAAATTTCTCCTCGTATTGTTCATCTATAAACTCTAAATCAATATCATCTTCAATTTCTTTAATTTCTTTATTTATATAATCTTTATACAGTTTAGATGTTTCTTTTGTATGAATTTTAACTTCAGGAAGTTTTCCCTGCTCAATAGCCTCATTTGCAATACTCTCTTTTAATCTCTGTATTGATAGATATTGCTGAGCCTGAATAACATGATATTCTGTCCAATATTGATTTTCTGTTAATCCAAGTGCCTTGATATATTTATTCGTTTCTTCTAGCGCTTCTTCATCTCGCTGAACCATATCTCTTTGTAGCAATGAAGCTTCAAGAGCTTCCTCCATCGTAAGAGCTAGCCCCTTCTCTTCAGCCATTTTGTATAGAACTTTGTTTATTGCAAGATTCTTAACTACGTCCTTATAAGCATCTTTTTCATCAAGTTTAAACACTATCATTGAAAGTTTTTTCTTGAGTTCAATTTCTCCCCTATAAAGGCTAATCCCATTTGCAGTAGCTATTTCTGTTTTGTCATCTTGTTCTAGTTGATTTTCTTTGATAGTATTAGCAGCCTTCAGTACGTCATTTATATCAACAACATTATTACCTCTTAAAGCACTAACACCAAATAATGATAAAACAATACTTAAAGCTAGGATAAAGAGAATAACTTTATTTTTCTGCATCATAACTTACCTCCTAAAAGTTCTTTGACAGTGTATTTGACCAGCTTCCTATAGCAGCAAAATCTTCGTCTTGGAAAGCCAAGCTTACAGTTACATTTCCTTCTTTAGAAATTGACATACCAGTACCTTCTTCAATTCCACCATATATATATAAATGTATTGGTGATGGCAGTATATAATCACGGTTTATAGAATCTAGGTCGTAATACGTTCTAAGGGTTGTAGAGTCCGCTTTAATAGTAAGAGCAGTCATAAAATAATCACCTAGACCAACTTCATAGTTAGGATATTGAATATACGCTAATACATCGTGTTCGCTGATTGTTTTGCTGGTTGGATATGTAACCAGTTCACCGTAATAACCACTGCTAATTTCCCAACTCCAATAGCCCCAATCAGTATTCCAACCTCGAAAAACTTTAGAATTAGTTGTACTTATTGTGTCTGCAAACACAACTGTGCTAAAAGACAAAAGTAATAAAAATGTTAGGACTAAACAGGTAATTTTTTTCATGTTAATCCTCCTCGTAATTTAAGTTCGAGACTTATACTTATCAAACTTTCTTCCATTTCATTTTCTTTCTTCACAAACCACCCTAAGAGGTATAAAATATACTTATCCTCTGTTTGTTTAGGGGAATTAGACCTCAAGCTAACGATTATTTCGCAAGAGTCTTAGCTTGAGGTCATTCTATAATAATTTATCAGGCGATCTAATACATAACATAGCCCGTCCACCTCCTTTTGTTTGTCAAGAGAGTAAAATTCTTCCTTGTTATAATTAAAGACGATACAGAGGTAAGTTTTGTTACAGATTGTTGGAAAATATTCTAATATTTATTTTGGAAAAAAGTGTAACATTTTTGATATCTATTTCGTCTTCAATAATGGGAAAATTATTTTATAAACGAAAGGGGAAATTAGAATGCAAAAACTCTTCAAAATAGTTGTTTTTACTCTATTGATAGTCTTATCCCTTCAAGTAGTGACCTTTGCAAGCGTAGAGGCAAATCAGCCGCCAAAACCGACGAAAGGTATCGAGTCCACCAATCCCAAACATGGTAGCAGTATAGATACAAATACTACTGAATCTATTCAAAGTGGCCTTTTCTATAACTATTACTGTTCTATAGACAACACAGGAACCAATTTATATCTTGAAGGTTCAACAGTATCTAATTATTTGTCAGATCAAGTAAGCCTTACTCTACATCTTCAAAAATGGGATGGTTCACAGTGGATTGATGTGCAAAGCTGGTCTTTTACGAAATATAACGCTAAAAGCGTAACGGATGGGACTAATGTAAGTTACCAAAGCGGGAATTATTACAGAACAAGAGCTGTACACTACATTAAATACGGCTCGCAAAGTAGTGTAAAATATTTTGTGTAAACCGGTGGAGAATCCTCTTGGATTAATGTTAAGATAAATATTAATTCAGGAGG
>Ga0209643_1000464_pt1 | contig 73486 bp, 66 predicted proteins | sample AutmiccBRH37_all_FD_187383 | JGI IMG/M metagenome (GOLD analysis project Ga0209643, IMG submission 187383) | Deep subsurface microbial communities from Mt. Terri, Switzerland - Autotrophic microbial communities BRH/37_all (SPAdes) (version 2) | ecosystem: Environmental > Aquatic > Deep... | reverse complement strand
TATATTAAGAGGTCAACAAAGTACTTATTCGACTACAACCGGAGGCTGTTCAAAAAGCTCCAGATGCAAGGCGCGGCAAGGCTTCAAGCGGAGGCGTACTCCTTGTACGTTGAGCATTGAAGCCGCTGCCGCAACGCCGCAGATGGACTTTTTCAACAGCCTCCTAGACCCGCACAAAACTGTAATCAGGCAGCAGTCATTATTGTGTTTGCATATTCTCTGCAAAAATGCAAAACACCGCCAATCCTTATAATTCAAGGGTTAAGGAGTTTTTCTCTCTATTAAAACAACTGCATTATTGCAAAAAATGTAACCGGTTAAGGCTGATTGTAAGAGATGGTGTGACTGGCATGATTTTTGAAGTAATGTATTAAATATCGAAAAAGCCAGTTTTGTACGAAAATTTTGACAGTTGAGTTTATTATAAAGGAGGTGAAATAATGACTGTCTGCAAAAATTGCAAATCTTTCTTTGCAGCTTCCGAAGATGCGGATAAGGAAGTAAAAAGCGAATGCATCCGGGAAATGGTGGACCACAAGGGAAAATTCTGGCTGTCCCAACCGGTTGACGGAAATTCGTCGGCCAAAGATTGCAAAAAATTTACTCCCAAGCTCAATGTTCAATAATAATTATCATTAACTAAATAAAGAGGAGGATTTTTAAATGGCTGTGAGCGCTGCTCCGAAAAGTAAAGAAAATCCTGGAAGCACGGAAAGGACAAAATTCTTATATGGCCGCTGTCGCTGGAAGCATGTTTCCGGGGGAGAGTATGTCAGGCCCGAGGTGCAGGTGGGCAATGAGCGACTGCGTTTGTATACCGAGGCTCACAAAGCGAGCGTCGGGGATCCTGAAATAATAAGAAGGGCCAAATGTCTGGCGCATTTCCTGGATAATTGCAGCATTTACATTCAGGATGAGGAATTGATTGTCGGCGACCATTGTGAGAAGCCTGATATTTTATGTCTTTATCCCGAGATGGGCTTTTTCCCGACCATCGACCTGGTGGAAAGCGATGCCATGTCTGATGAGAACAGGGATGAGGCCAGGGAGCTTACCGAGTACTGGAAGCCGTTCGGTCTCCAGGACAAGTGCTCTCCATATTTCAGCAAGCATGAGATGGATATTTCCATGCCCTGGGCCATTATCGAGACGCCGCCCTATGTAGCCGCCTACATGAATGTAGCCCCTCCTTACATGAGCATCCTTGAGGACGGGTTGGAAAAGCGGATAGCATGGTGCGAGGAAGAAATAGAGAAGGCCTTTGCCAAACTGAGATCATATCCCTGGAACGGCGAAGAAAACCTCCCGCTGTTGGACAAGATCGATGTATGGCGGTCGATGATCATATCCGGCAAGGCCATTGTCAGATGGGCCAGGCGGTATAGCAGGCTGGCCAAAGCAGTGGCTGAGAATTTTGATGTAACACCGAAAAGAAAAAAAGAACTTCTGGAAATCGCCGATATCTGCTGGCGGGTTCCCGCCGAGCCGGCCAAGGGCTTAAGGGACGCCATGCAGTCGAAATGGTTCTGCTATGAGATATGCCATTCTATGGAGCGTTACGCTTCGGGGTACGCCCATCTGGGGGACAGGATACTGTGGCCCTATTACAAAGCCAGCGTTATTGACAAAACAGTCCAGCCCATGACCAGGGAAGAGGCCGTTGAACTTTGCGAATTGGAAAGGCTCAAAGTATGCGAGCGCGGCATCGCCAAGGGAAGGGTTTACCGCGAAGGCCAGCCGGGGGCCAATGACCTGCATATCATTACCCTGGGCGGACTTGATGAGAATGGCAATGACGCGTGCACCGATTATACAGATGTTATTCTGGAAGCGTCTTTGAATATAAGGACGCCCGAACCGTCATTGGCCTTCAGGTACAGTCCGAAGATTAACGAAAAAACCAGGCGCCTGGTTTTTGAGAATATCGCCCAGGGTTTTGGTTTTCCTTCCATCAAGCATGATGAGAAAGCCATCAAGCATCTGATAGAATACTTCAAGATTCCGCCGGATGAGGCTGCGCACTGGGCGCTGGTCCTGTGTATGGCGCCGGGGGTAAACAAGCGGAGGGGCACCCAGAAGACAAGGACCGAGGGCGGAGGATGCATTGACTTGGCCAAATGCATGGAACTGGCGATGAGTGACGGCTTTGATCACTCCCTCACCAAACTGCAGATGGGGCCCAAAACCGGTGATCCGGTCAATTTTAAGTCCATTGACGATGTTTTTAAAGCCCTTGAGAAACAGGTGGAGAACGCCGTAACCCTGCACTTCAGGAGCAGAGACGTCACCCGCCGCGCGGAAATAAAGTATTGCGAAAGTCCGTTCCTGGCATTGATGGATGACATCTGTGTGGAGGAAGGCCTCGGAGCCTTTGAAAATAAAAAGTATCCGAATACTTGGAGCAATCCCCTGGGGATAGTTGACGCCACCGATTCGCTGGCGGCGCTGAAGAAGCTCGTCTTTGACGACAAGAAGTATACCATGGAACAGTTTGTCCAGGCCTTAAGGGCTAACTGGCAGGGATTTGAAGAGATGAGGCGGGATTGTATAGCGGTGTCCAAGTGGGGTAACGATGACGATTATGTCGATGATATAGGGAAAAAGGTGTACCACATGGTGGCTGACAAGTATTATGATCAGACCCAGTACAGCGGCATGCATCCAGTAGGTGTGCCCCAGACCGTGTCGCTCTTTTCCACCAGATCACCGCGTGTCGGCGCCCTTCCTTACGGTCGCAGACACGGGGAGGTTTTGGCGGATGGCGGCTGCTCCCCCTATCTCGGAATGGATAAGAAGGGACCCACCGCCGTCATCAAGACCATGTCTAAGATACCTCAGGACAGGTATAAGGCTATCCAGCTCAATCAGCGCTTGCCGGTCTCCATCATGAGGAGCGAAAAAGGGTTTGAAATCTGGACCAGTTACATGAAGGCATGGCATGATGCGAATATCGACCATGTACAGTTTAATGTGGTCGATACCAAAGACATGCTGGAGGCTCAGAAAGATCCCGAAAAGTGGGAAGACATGATTGTGCGGATAGCGGGCTACAGCGCCAGATTTATCAATCTCCCGCGCAGCGCTCAGGACGCCATCATTGCCCGTACTGAGCAACAGTTTAATTAGCAGTTTGTACGGTGTTGGCATGGGGTAATCCTACCCCATGCCCGCCGTGATAAAAAAGAAAGGGGTATGATAAAATGGCTACCTGCAGACAATGCCGTTGGGGCAAAGTGGACGTGGGAGATCCCACAAAGGGTATCTGTATCTCAGGCAAATATGAGTCGGATGCAAGCGATTCAACAAGCGGGATTGCCCAGTCGGTAATTCCAGGGAAGATGGTTTCGCTAAGTGATCAGGCTTGCGACAAGTTCGAGACCAAACCGTCCCGCGCTCAGAGCATCAAGGAAGGGATGTAAATAAAAGTCTTGAGAGCCGGTAAACACTTGCTAAAACTTTCTTCCGTATAAGTCCGAAAAGAATAACAAGAGAGGGGGGCATCTTCCTGTAGGGAAGGTGTCCTCCCCACACTTAAAGCTTCCCGGATGATTAATGCGAAAGCTTAAAAAATTGCAGGTCAACTTGAAGGACAGTATGGGAAAAGGGCAACGGAGGAGGTAAGGGGAAAAATGTGTATGGTGGCAGCCGGGAAAGATGAGGCGCTGATCACCAATATCCAGCGCTTTTCGGTTAATGACGGCCCGGGGATAAGAACCACTGTTTTTCTGAAAGGATGTCCCCTGAAGTGTGCATGGTGTCATAATGTTGAATGCATAAACGCATATCAGGAATTTTATCAGAATGTTGATAAATGTGTTCGGTGCGGATACTGTGCCGAAGTGTGCCCGGTAGGCGCAATCAGGCTGCCGGGTGTCGAAAGCGATGCGCCGGATATGGGCGCATCATGTTGCGCCGGAGGTGCGGTTGCTTTACGGAAGATGGAGGACCAGTCTGCTGAAATGTTGCCTCCCCAGATTGACAGAGGTATATGCGACAGATGCATGAAATGTGTCGATGGCTGTAAATACGGGGCCTTGACAAAAGTGGCCAAGGTTATGCCGCTGGATGAAATAATGAATGAAGTAAAAAGTGACCGGCTATTTTATGAGTCTTCCGGCGGAGGGTTGACGTTGGCGGGTGGCGAGCCTTTATTCCACCCGGAGATTGCAGTTAAGCTGTTGAAGCAGGCTAAGAAGGAAGGGTTGAACACAGCGCTGGACACCACCGGCTACGCCAAGTGGGAAGTCTTGGAGAAAATCTTGGAATACGTCGACCTGGTACTCCTTGATATTAAAATATTGGATAATGAAAAGCACATTAAGTGGACCGGTCTTTCAAATGAAATTATATTATCCAACGCCAAAAAGATGGCGGAGAAAGGAACCAGGATAAGGCTGAGGCTTCCCATAATTCACAGCGTAAATTACTGGGACCTGGGATTCCCAAGGGCGGTTGCCCGTTTTGCAGGTGATCTGGGGCAGTCCATAGAGGGAATCGACATTATTCCCTTTCACGATTTTGCCACCTGGAAATATGACCAGTTGGGCAGGGAAAATGTTTTTAAAGGTTTCCCCAGTATATTTCCCGAGGACGTTAAGGATTACGAAGAAATCTTGCTGAATAGCGGCCCGTGGGATGTGACCATCGGCGGTATGACCGGGGTTGGCAGTAACAAGTAAAAATATGAGGGGAGAGGAAAAAAATTGGATAAAAACCAGAACAACGAACAACAACAGATTGTTTTTCATCCGGATTTTTTTGTCGTGCCGGACAATGGGGAAAAGCCTTATCTGATAGGCTTTAGCTGTAAGAAATGCGGGAAAATGTGGTTTCCCAAATTACCGATCTGCCCTGACTGCTGGTCGGATGAGCTGGAGAAAAAACCGCTTGGCCGTACAGGAAAGCTGTATACCTATACCGTGATGAATGTCCCGCAGCCCGGACTGAAGGCTCCTTTGGCGGTAGGATATATTGATTTCCCTGAAGGGGTGAGGGTTGGAGCCCAGATTGACATGCCTCCCGAGAAGATTGGCGAAATCAAAATTGGGATGGAATTGGAAGTTGTTGCCGGTGTGGTCCGTCAGGACAGCAATGGAAATAAAGTTATAAGTTATAGATTTATACCAGTCTGTTAAAAGTTTGAGAGGGGGTTAAAAGGTGAATTCAAGAGAAGTTTGTATTATTGGTGTTGGCATGACTAAATTGCACAAAAAAGCGGCCGTGCCGGTTGATGAGCTGGGGAGACAGGCTGTTATGGCTGCTGTGAAAGACTCAGGTATTTCTCCCAAGGAGATTCAGTCAATCTATATTGGTGAAATGGGTGGACTTTCCGGAAGCATATGTCTGGGGCAGCGTATTTGCGCAACCCTCGGGCTGGGCGGAGTTCCAATGGCGAATGTTGAAAGCGCTTGTTCCAGCGGCGCCATAGCCGTCCATCAGGCGTGGAAAGACGTTGCCACCGGCAGGACCGATATTTCAATGGGAATTGGAGTTCAGCATCTATCCGGCTCCAGGGCGAGCGGCACGGCGTTTGCGCCTGACGCCAATGACCCGGAGGGTATCCAGGGAGTGACCATGCCCGGTATTTACGCCATGCGGGCCATGCGTTACATGCATGAGTTCGGCGCCACTCCGGAGGATCTTGCTCTGGTGGCGGTAAAGAATCGCAGGCACGCCATGATGAACCCTTATTCTTCCTTTCAAAACCCCATTACAGTGGAAGATGTGCTGAACTCCAAGATGATCAGCGATCCCCTTAATTTATTGATGTGTTGCCCGAATGCCGACGGGGGGGCGGCTGTTATCGTCGCCACTAAAGAGAAGGCCAGGCAACTGGGAGCTAAACTTGTCCGTATAGCGGCCAGCGAAATAACCTCCGGTATTTTTACGAATGGTTTCAGAGACATGACTACGATGGAAATAACCTACAGAGGTTCAAAAGAGGCTTATCATATGGCCGGGTTGGGGGCAGAGGATATCAATATGGTTGAATGCCATGACGCTTTTGTGATTTCTGAGTTTTTATATACTGAGGCAATGGGTTTTTGCGGACATGGGGAAGGTGTCGAGTTTATAAGGAAAGGCATGGCCGATTACGGCGGCAAAGTGGTGTTCAGCCCGCGGGGCGGCTTATTGTCCTGCGGCCATCCCACCGGATGCACCGGGACAGCTCAAATTGTGGAAGCGACCTGGCATTTAAGGGGAGAAGCCGGAGATCGGCAGGTGCCGGACTGCAAAGCAGCCCTGACACACGTGACGGGTGGCGGGGTATACGGCCTGGATAACGCAGCCTGTACAATCCATATATTAACTCGGTAATGAAAAGGAGATGGAAAAATGAGCACACAGGGCAGGGTTGCGCTGATTACCGGTTCCGGGAGAGGGATAGGCGAGGTGGTAGCCAAAAAATTTGCCGAAAACGGTTCTAAAGTTGTCATAATTGACGTTAACCCGGAGAGCATCGACAGGGTCGTAAAAGAAATCCGCGCCAACGGCGGGGAAGCGCTGGGTATAGATGCGGATATCACTCAAAAAGCACAGGTAGAGGATATGTTTAAGAAGACGGTTGATCATTTTGGCCGTATTGATATTTTGGTTAACAATGCGGGGATAGCCAAAGATAAAAGTATATTAAAGTTAACTGAGGAAGATTGGGACAGTGTCATTAATGTTAATTTAAAAGGCACTTTTCTCTGCTGCCAGTCGGCAGTGGCCTATATGAGAGAACAAAAATACGGGCGCATTGTTAACATTTCGTCGCGTGCTTGGCTGGGGTGGCCGGGACAGGCAAATTATTCGGCTTCCAAAGGCGGTGTGGTGAGCCTTACCAGAACGCTGGCGCTGGAACTGGCCAAACATAGAATTACGGTTAACTGCATCGCTCCGGGGATTATTCAAACTCCGCTGTTTGACAGTCTGCCGGAAAATGCAAAGGAGAGCTTGTTAAAAGTACAGCCAACAGGAACAATCGGTGATCCTGCCGATATTGCTTACGGAGTTCTGTTCTTTGCCTCGGAAGACTCAGGTTATGTAACAGGACAGGTGATCTTTATCTGCGGCGGAAAAAGTATTTACAGTTCACTGTCGGTTTAAAGCAGAGAGGGGGCTTAGTATTATGAAAGTTAAAGATAGAGTGGCTATCATTACCGGATCGGGGAGCGGTATCGGAGAGGGCATTGCGAAAAAATTGGCGGAATGTGGCGCCAAGGTGGTAATCAACGACATTGACAGCGCCAAGGTTGAGCGGGTTGCCGGGGAGATACGCGCGGCAGGCGGAGAGGCAACAGCTATAGCGGCAGATATCACTAAAATTGCTGATGTCCAGTCGATGTTTAAAAAAATAGTGGAGCAATATGGACGGGTTGATATATTAGTAAACAACGCCGGGGTGGCCCGGGATAAATCCCTTAAAAAATTGACTGAAGAGGATTGGGACGTTGTTTTAAACGTTAATTTAAAAGGAATGTTCTTGTGTTGTAAAGTGGCGGCGGACTACATGAGAGAGCAAAATTACGGCAGAATTGTGAATATTTCCTCGCGGGCGTGGCTGGGTGGCATTGGACAGTCAAATTATTCCGCTTCCAAAGGCGGGGTGGTTAGCCTCACCCGGAGCCTGGCGCTGGAACTGGGCAGGAAAGGGATTACTGCTAACTGTATAGCCCCGGGGCTGATTGACACTCCGCTGTGGCAGGCCCTGTCGGAGGAAGTAAGGGGCCGCTTAATTGAAAAGCAACCGACCAGGACGGTTGGTTCCATCAATGATATCGCCAATGGAGTGCTGTTTTTCACCGGTGACGAGGCAGGCTATGTTTCCGGCCAAACCATTTTTATTTGCGGAGGGAGGAGTTTGTTTGCCGGCTGATATCCGGTTTATCCCACTGAGAATAAGGAGGGAAAGTTAAACGTGAAGTTTGATGCTGTCAGCAATACCTCTATGTCGGATATTAATGTGCTTGAATTCTCCGGTGAGGTCGGCGGATATGCGGGCAAGTTGTTCGCAGATTTGGGTGCAAATGTGATACATGTCGAGTTGCCCGGAGGTGATCCGGACAGGTACAGCAGACCCTTTTATTCAAATGTTCCAAATAAGGAAGGCAGTTTGCGCTATCTGTATCTTAACACCAATAAACGGGGGCTGGTGTTGGACATAACAACTGAAAAAGGAAGGGAGGTGTTATTAAGATTAATTGATAACACTGATGTGTTATTAGAAGATTTCCCCCCGGGCTATATGGATAAATTGGGAGTGGGGTATGGCCGGTTGAGCCGGATCAATCCAAAACTTGTATATACAGCCATTACTCCATTCGGGAAAGACGGGCCGTATAAGGATCGGTTGCCGTCGGACATGGTATGTTCGGCAATGGGCGGTTTTTTATATCTGGCCGGGATTGGCGACGACAAGCCATCCCGCGCATATGGCGATCAAGCCTATATGATGGCGTCACAGTATGCGGCAATGGGCAGTATGATTGCGCTGTACCATGCCGAAGAAACCGGGGAAGGCCAGTTTGTAGATGTTTCCATACAGGCTTGTGTAACCACGGCGTTGGAAAATGCGGCGCAATATTATGACCTGGAAAAAATTATACGCAGGAGCAGCGGCGGTTTGGAAGCCGGTTACGGAACATATCCGTGCAAGGACGGGTATGTATACATCATGGCGGCCATGGGTAAAAACCGTTATTTGTGGGATCCTTTCGTTCACTGGTTGATAGATGAGAAGGTTGAGGGAGCGGAACTGCTTCTCCGGGATGAGTGGGCCGAACCTGCCCACCGCAAAAAGGAAGAGTCCAAGGAAATGTTCAATAAGATTTTCTTGCCGTTTGCGTTAAATCGCAACAAGATGTATCTGTATGAGGAAAGTCAGCGGAGAAAGTGCTGTGTGTTTCCGGTCAGCAATCCCAAAGATATTTATGAGAACCCGCAATTACAGTACCGGCAATTTTTCAAGACGCTCCGCCATGATTCATTAAACGCAGAAATACATTATCCCGGAGCCCCGTATGAAACAGAAAAGCTTAAGTGGCAATTGAACAGGCCGGCGCCAGCCTTCGGCCAGGATACAATTGAAATATTGAAGGAGTTGAGTTACTCGGCTGAAGAAATCAACTCCTTGCTGGAAGGTGGTGTGGCAATTGGCAAAGAAACCGCTTGAAGGAATAAGGGTTACGGATTTTTCATGGGTGGGCGCCGGTCCGATTACAACAAGATTTCTGGCGGAATACGGGGCGGAGGTAATCCGCATAGAGACGAAAAAGCGTCCGGAAATATTGCGTCTGGCCGGCCCGTACAAGGACGGGATACCGGGAACCGAGCGGAGCGGTTACTATAGTAACCGCAACCCGAACAAAAAAAGCATATCGCTTGATATGCAAAACCCAAGGGCCCGGGAAGTAGTCGTAAGGTTGATTGAAAAAAGTGACCTGGTAATAAATAATTTCAGGCCGGGGGTAATGGAAAAGTGGAAATTGGGATACGAAGACGTAAAAAAGATAAAGCCTGATATTATTTTTGTGACCATGTCGATGCAGGGATCTACAGGGCCCCATAGCAATTATATGGGTTTTGGCGCTACGTTGAATGCTCTGGTCGGGTTTAATCACCTGAGCGGTTTTCCGGACAAGGAGCCCTTTGGCACCGGGACAAATTATACGGACCATGTGGCCGTTCCCACTCACACCGCTTATGCCGTTGTTGCCGCACTAAGGCACCGCAGGAAGACCGGTGAGGGGATGTACATTGAAATGCCGCAATCGGAAGCAGCTATTTCTGTCAGCCCCCTTGCAGTAATGGATTACGCCGTTAACGGCAACATTCAGACAAGGATGGGAAACCGCCATCTGGATACGGCCCCGCATGGAGTATATAAAGTAAAGGGTGAAAGACGCTGGATCGCCATTGCCGTGTTCGGCGACAATGAATGGAAGACGCTGAAGGATGCCATGGGCAGCCCGTCGTGGGCTGAGGATGGAAAATATGCCACCAATGAAAACAGGCTGAAAAACCAGGATGAACTGGATGAGAAAATTGAAGAGTGGACGGCGGCTCAAAACGGCGGGGATTTGACCGAAAGGCTGGTAAACTCCGGGGTTCGGGCAGGACTTCTATATGACGCAAAGGAGGTTCTCGAGGATCGGCAACTGAACGCCAGAGGCAACTGGGTTTATCTGGATCACCCGGAAATGGGATTGAGCGCCTACAATAATTCGCCGCTCGTGATGTCCCGGACGCCTGCGCAATTGCACAGCCCGGCACCTCTTCTCGGCCAGCATACGGAAGAAGTCCTAAAAGGATTGCTGCAAATGAGCGACGATGAATTTAACAGTTTAAAGACGGAAGGTATTTTAGATTAAATCAGGTTTTTAGTGTCAGGTTAAAAAAAATTTAATGTAGGGAGGATTGTACATGGATTTTTCATTGCCGGAAGAGTATGTCATGTTGAAGGATATGGTGCGTAAATTTACCGAGCGTGAGATTATGCCCTTGGAAACAACCGTTATTGAGCGTGAAGCAAGCAGGGGGCTGACCGATACACCCGTTTTGCCTCCCGAGGAAGAAAAAAAGCTGCTGGAAAAGACGAAAGAATTGGGGCTGTGGGGCATAGAAGTCCCGGAAGAGTATGGTGGGCAGGGGTTGGGGCACCTGGCTAAGTGTTTGGTGGTAGAGGAATTGAACAGGTCGATTGTGCCGTTTACGCTGCCGCCGGATGCGCCGAACCTTAATTATCTGGTGGAATGTTGCAGCCAGGACCAGCGTGAAAGATATTTATTGCCGTACGTTAACGCTAAAAAAACCTCTGCGCTGGCCATGACGGAGCCCAATGCCGGTAGTGACGCCAGCAACATCAGTTTGAGGGCGGACCGCCGCGGTGATAAATGGGTGTTAAACGGCACGAAAATATTTATCAGCTTCGGGCCCAAGGCCGATTTTTTTATTACCATCGCTGTAAATGATAGGAATAAAGGCAAAAAAGGTGGTTTTACCGCATTTCTTGTGGATAGGGGGACACCCGGATTTACTATTGGCAGAAATATTCCCAGTATAGGCGAGATGCAAACGTATGAGCTTATTTATGATAATGTGGAGCTTGATGATCGTCAGGTGCTGGGTGAAGTCGGCCAGGCGTTCGTGCCATTGCAGAATCGCTTCGGTGTCCGCAGAATGGAGCTGGCCGCCCGTTGCCTGGGCATGGCGGACAGGCTTATCCAGCTTATGATTCTACAGGCTAACATACGGCATACATTCGGCAAACCTCTGGCTGATCGTCAGGCTATTCAATGGTGGATTACCGATTCAACGATGGAACTTAATGCAGCGCGCCTTATGACCTATCATGCGTGCTGGAAGGCGGATCAGGGAATAAAGGATCTCCGCCTGGAAGCGGCGATGGTTAAAGTTTACGCCACCGAAATGTTGACCCGGGTGGCGGACCGCGCCATACAAATCCACGGAGGGCTCGGTTTGAGCAAAGAGATGCCGATAGAATATATTTACCGGCTGGTGCGTATTTTACGTATTGTGGAAGGTCCCTCGGAAATTCACCGCTGGTTGGTGGCCAGGGAATTATTGAAAAAGAATAAGGGTTATGACCTGTTTGAAATGTAATAAATTACCATTATTGAAAGGAGTAACTAAAATGGGCATACTTTTTGAAAAAGAGGGTCATGTTGCGATTATAACATTAAACAGGCCGGAGGCCATGAATGCTCTGGATCCGGAATCACTGGAAGAGTTTAAAGGAATATGGACGGAAGTCAAGGAAAATCGGGATATCCGGGTGGCGATCCTGACCGGCGCCGGAGAAAAATCTTTTTGCACCGGAACGGACATGAAAAAAACCCCTCCGCCTACGGAATGTATGGCTTCCATATATTTGAACGAAGGACAGCCGATCATTCCGTATATGAAAATGTGGAAGCCGATAATTGCCGCTATAAATGGTTATGCGATCGGCGGCGGTTTGGAAATGGCTTTGGAATGTGATCTAAGAATAGCATCGAAAAAGGCTACATTCGGGTTGACTGAGGTTAAGGTGGCCAGCCTTGCCGGGTTGAATGGGACCCAGTGTCTCCCCAGGGCAATACCGCAGTCTATAGCCATGAAGATGCTTTTAACGGGTGAGATGATTGACGCTGAGGAAGCTTATAGGATTGGTTTAATTAGTGATCTTGTAGAACCGGCGGAATTAATGAGTGTGGCCATGAAATACGCAAAAAGGATTGCTTCAAATGCGCCGCTTTCCGTTAAAGCGGCCAAGCAGGCGGCGGTTTTGGGAAGGGATCTGCCTCTTGAACACTCCATCGCATTTTCTCATTTAATGTGGGGTATTCTGCGCGACACCGAAGATAGAAAAGAAGGGTTTAAAGCCTTTGCTGAGAAGAGGGCTCCGGAATATAAAGGCAGGTAGTTTATAAAATAAAAGGCAGCGGAGGGGGTATTAATAGTGGCTTATTGCGATAATTGCCGGTATTTTTTTCCAGTGCCTGAAAATACTGATGACTACATGCCCGGTAAGGCCGATTGTATAAGGGAAGAAGTGGATCACAAGGGTTCATTTTGGTTGTCTAAGCCAGTTGTGAACAGAAATATAGCGGACAACTGTCCATATTTCATCCCCAGGTTTATTGTAGAGACATAACTTAGATTAAGCTTTTGACTCCGAGTCCGTTGCCGAATCGGGCCTCAGCGATAATAGCGGTGATAATGCTGGGGCCCGATTCTTCAATGGAGCTTTAATTTTGCTGATTTAGAGAATATGGTCTGGCATAACTGACCTGCCGTTTGTGACCACCCGCCGGCGTTACCCTGCTGGCTTTTGAGTTAACAGCAAAAGGAGGTAACAAGATGTCACAAATTAAATTGACCACGCCTTTATACAGTTCGATAGTGGAAAAATTGAGAATAGGGCAGCGGGCGTTGTTAAGCGGGATTATTTATACGGCGGAGGAAGAGGCGCACAAAAAAATGGTGGAGTCGTTGAGGAAGAACGAAAAATTACCCTTTCCAATAGCCTACCAGGTTTTATTCTACGTATCATTTTCGCCGGTTAAACCTGGACATATGTGCGGGTCGGCAGGCCCCTCCAACGGCGAAAAATTTGATCCATACACTCCTCTACTTATTGACCATGGAGTAAAAGGCATGATTGGAAAAGGATCCCGTTCTCCCGAAGTGATTAATGCCTTGAAAAAACACAAGGCGGTATATTTCGCCGCCGTGGGCGGTGCGTCGGCTCTAATCGCCAGTTCCGTCAAGTCGTGCAGGGTTATAGCCTATCCGGAATTGGGAGATGAGGCCGTCTGTGAACTGGTGGTGAAAGATTTGCCGGTGATCGTGGTAAATGATGTGCTGGGTGGGGATCTTTATGCGGAAAGCGCCAAAATTTATACCAGCAAGTAATGAGAGGTTGCTTGTTGCATAGTTTATGCGCACCTTTATCTCCATTATTGACAGGAGGCAATTCCTGCCCGCCCGTTTTGGTGGGGGTCGGCATTGTAGGCACCCAGGAAAAGGCGGCCTTGCTGGCCAAGGAAGCGCCGCTGCGATCGGTGGGGGAAAGAATTTAAGATATGCAGGAGGTGAATGTAAGATGGCCGATAACAGCGAACTGATAAATAAGATTTTGGAGATTGAGCTGAATATGTTCCTGAATGTACCCACCCATCAACCTGTGGACTGCCAGGAAAATGCTGACGGATTCAAACTTGTCCGGGGCAGTGGTTTTGCCATGTGGTCCAGGGAGGCGCTGGAGTCGTACCTGGAGGATCTTTTCGCCGCAGCCCGGAAAGACATTAATCTTATGACCGTAAAGTATGCGCGAATGGACAGCATAATCCCGCCGATAAACACCAACCCTCTGATTAACCGGATTGTTGAAATTGAGGAGCAATGGGAGGCGGAAGTGCGCAAAAAATACCCGTCAATCGTCATTTCCCAGGGCGCCGAACAGGCTGGCGGGTCAAACTTTGCCAGGTACTTAAAAGTGGAAATAGAAACGTACTCGGACAAAACAATAATGCTTTATTACGAGAATTTGATGGTGGCTTTGGAAAAAGGTAAAAACCTGTCTGAAAAGGTATATGGCTTGATATACAAGCAATTAGGATTTGCTTCCCTTGAGGAAGCAAGCAGTGCAATAGGCGGGTAACATACCGGCATCTTACCTGTTAATGGCTGGGTAGTAAACAGGAATATGATTATCGGTTTTAACCCGTTTGCCTTACAACGGTAACTCTGCTTCGCAAGGATAGTATGAAGAGCCGGCTGCCTTAGTAGGGCAAGTCCGGTTCTGTAACGAGGAGATGTTAACGTGAAAATCAAAATAAATTTATATATTATGGCGATCTATGTGGGCGGTCCGCTGATGTGGCTGGTCGTAGCAGTTCTTAGCGGAATTTTAAATCTATGGCAGGTCGGCCAAGTTCTCACTTCGCCCTTGACCTTGGCGTTCATCGCCATCATAATTGGATCGGCGCTGATACATTTTAATTTCTACATTATACCAAAGCTTGACCAACGCCAGGCAGGGGGAATAACCATGCAGTTTTTTTATGTGCAGATGCTGTTATTCTTGATCTACGCAATTATTGGCCCAATATCAGGCGTGTTTAATAAGGAATGGGCTTCCACCGGATTGATCGTGGCAAGCTCTTTATGCGGGCTCCCTGCCCTGTTCAGCCTTTCCCTCCCTTTTTTGATCCAAGCGCAGCGCATACTCGAAGCCTCTGTGGCCGGTCTGTCTTTTGCTGAAACCGGCGGCCTGAGCTTGACCATAAGAGGCAAACTGGGCTTGTGCTTTTCTGTTCTTGTTTTAACGCTGGCGGTTATGCCCGTGGCTACCGGTATCGCCCAGGTCACTCCCCAAACCTCCGTCACTGTCACGAAAATACTGCTGGTGATGGCCTTGCTGTCAATGTCTTCGCTGGTTTCCGTTTATTATCTTGTCCGATCCCTGACAGAAACGCTGGAGCCATTGCGAAAGGAACTGAGCAAAGCGGATCAGCAGCAGGTAGACCTGTCAGTACGCCTACCGCTATTCGCCACTGACGAAACAGGTGAAATAGCTTACTATTTCAATCGTTTAATGGATCGCCTGGGGCAGGTTTTCGCCACGGTCAAAACCTCTTCGGTCAGTACAACCGAGGTTGCCGACATCCTCTCCCAAAACACCCGGCAAATATCTGAAGGCTTATCCCAGGTTGCGACCACGACTACGGAAATGGCGTCAACTGCCGAGAATGTTTCTCAAAATATGCAGTCAATGTCGGATGTCGCACAGAAAATAAGCAGTATAGCCTCAGAAGGAGTAACCAACATCCGGGTCGTCAATGAAAGTGTGAAGAACATAGTAAATACTGTGGACATTATCCAGAAGGCGGTTGACGGTTTGGGCGCCGCCACTGGCCAGGTGTCAAAAGTAACGGATGTTATCGGGCAGATTGCCGAACAAACTAATCTCCTGTCTTTAAACGCCGCTATTGAGGCGGCCCGCGCCGGTGAACACGGGAGGGGCTTCGCTGTTGTAGCCAATGAAGTGCGCAGCCTGGCCGAACAGTCAGGGGGATCGGTAAAGGAGATCGGCAGCCTGATGGAAAATGTTCAAAAAGAGCTGGCATCCACGAATGTGGCTGTTCAAAACAACAGCAGCGCCATCCAGACCGGGTTGCAGGCAATAACGGAAACGAGCGTAATGTTTTCCGGTATCATCGACCAGGTGCAGGAAGTGGCCAGGGGGTTTCAAAACGTGGCGGCTTCCGTGGAGCAAATGTCTGCCGGCATTCAAAATATGGCCGCCACCACCGAGGAACAGAACGCCTCGACGGAGGAAATGCGTTCGCATGCCGAGAGTCTGTTCATGACGGTGCAGGAATTGCAGCGAGCGACGGAAAAATTTAGAGTTGCTTAGGCCCTATGCCAACACGGTGCGGAGAAGGTCTGAACTTGTAAAGAAATTTCAATGCGAGGCCGCTGTATGAGTAAACCTTATCAGGAACCGGCTGCCGGAAGAGAGGAAATCAGACATGCGGGCGGGGAAATGGACGGGGCCGGTAAATGGACTGCCCGGGAAAGAATAGAATACTTTTTTGACCCGGGCGCCTTTACGGAAATAGGATCGCATATAAAACACCTTACCGCTTCTTGCGCAGCCGGCGGGGAGGAAGCGGCGGCAGGCGTGTTGGCGGGATATGGCAGGGTTAACGGCAGAATGGTCATGGCGGCAGCGGAGGACCATACCCGCCCGCCCGGCGCCTGTGGCGGTTGCCACTGCAAAAAGCTTTCCCTGGCTGTAGATATGGCCAGGGAAATGGGCATACCCTTTGTGGGCATGAAGGACTCCGGCGCTGCTGGGCCGCAGGAAGATACGGACATAGAGGCCCATGCCGGGCTGTTGAAATCCCAGATCCTGGCTTCCGGTATTATTCCGCAGCTGGCGTTGCTGATGGGGCACTGCCTGGGCAATCAGGCCTTTTATCCGGTAATGCAGGACTTCGTCTTCCAGTGCCGCAGAACTGGCTTTTTGGGGACGGCCGACCCTGCCCCGGTTAAAACAAAGCTGGGGGCTGAGACAGACCTGGCGGCTCTCTGCGGCGTTCAGGCCCATGCCGTGAGGTCGGGCTGCACCCACGTGGTGGCGGAGGACGACCGGGACTGCCTGGACAGGGCCAAGGAATTGATCGCTTTCCTGCCCCAGAACAACAGGGAAAAACCGTCCCGGGTGAATGCCGGCGATGACCCTTACAGAATGGTTCCCGAACTGAACGATCTGATCCCTGAAAACACCATGGTGTCTTTTGACATGCACAAGGTAATCCGCCGCATTGTTGACAACGGCTACTTCTTTGAAATAATGCCGTATTTTGCCAAAAACGTAATCATCGGCTTTGCCCGCTTCAACGGGCGCAGCACCGGTGTGGCGGCCAGCCAGCCCGACTGGATGGGCGGTGTGATTGACTGCGACGCCGCAGATAAAGTGGCCAGGTTTGTCAGGTTTTGCGATTTGTTCAACATTCCGCTGGTTAATATCCATGACACTCCGGCCTTCATGATTGGCCCCGATGAGGAGTGGAAAGGCATTTTAAGGCACGGCGCCAAGATGCTGTATGCCTATATCGACGCCACCGTGCCCAAGGTTACCGTGATGGTGCGCAAGTCTTTTGCCGGCGCCTACCTCGGCATGTGCTGCAAGGATACCGGGGCCGACCTGGTCTTTGCCTGGCCCGAGTCCACGGTTACCTCGGTGGGGGCGGAAACCGCCGCCAGCATCATTTTTGCCAGGGAAATCAAAAATGCCGGGAACCCGGAGGAGGTCAGGAGCAAAAGAATTCATGAATACCGGGACCTTTATGAAAACCCGTACTTTGCAGCCCAGCGTGGTTATGTTGACGACGTGATCATGCCTGCGGAGACCAGAAGGAAGATCTGCGCGGCCCTGGACCTGCTGGAAGGTAAGACCGTGGTCAGGCCTCACAGAAAATTCTCCAACATTAACCTTTAAGGATGTGGAAACAGATATGACCTATCAGAATATTCTCCTGGAGAAAGAAGATCATGTGGCTCTGATTACCCTGAATAGGCCACAGGTGCGTAACGCCCTGGACCCCCAAACCTGGGCCGAGATCCGGGCGGCCGTCAGGGAGTGCCGTTTGGACAGCGATGTACGGGTGGTTATAATTACCGGCGCCGGGGGGAAGGCCTTCGCATCCGGCGCCGATATCCGGTCCCTGCAGGAACGGAAGGCCCTGGCGGTGCTGAAAAGCGAGACCCAGGAAACACTGAGTGATCTTGAAAACCTGGATAAGCCCACAATTGCCGCCATTGACGGCTTTGCCCTGGGGGGAGGATGTGAACTGGCCATGGCCTGTGACATCCGCATAGCCACCGACCGATCCAAACTGGGCCAGCCGGAAGTGAACCTGGGCGTTATTCCCGGTGTCGGAGGCACCCAGCGCCTGCAGCGCCTGGTGGGAATCGGAAAGGCCAAGGAGCTGATCTTTACCGGGGACATAATCGATGCCGCTGAGGCGGAGCGCATCGGTCTGGTAAACAAGGTGGTGGCGCCGGAAAATCTGATCCCTGCAGCCCGTGGGATGGCCGCCAAGATAGTGGAAAAGGGTCCTGTGGCGGTGGGACTGGCCAAGGTGGCCATCAACGTGGGGGCCAACACCGATATCAATACCGGGCTTTTATTTGAGAAACTTGCCCTGGCGCTGACCTTCTTTACCGGGGATCGGCTGGAAGGAACCACTGCCTTTCTGGAAAAAAGAAAGCCCGGCTTTAAGGGTGAGTGAGAAATCGATCCGCTGTAAAACCGTGACACGTTCCTTGACATGATTAAAACTTTTGAACCCAAACAGCTGCTATATTCCGGGCAAGGCTTTATCGGGGTCAGTATAAAGAACGGCTGAAACCGGCGGAGAGGGGAGAGGAAAGGAGAGGCAGGGAGAAACAGAGAATGTGGGAGATTGACTATTAAGTTCTGGGGGTGGTCTTGGGGAAGCTGACTTTTTTAAAACTGGCCGATTAAGGGGGATTTAGATGGACAGGCAGCGTATAATCGTGGCCATCACCGGCGCCACCGGCGCAATTTACGGCATAAGGTTACTGGAAGCACTGCGTCATTCTTCCGGGTATAAGATTCATCTGGTGTTAAGCAAGTGGGCGGAAAAGACCATCGCCTTGGAGACAAAATATTCCGTAGAGGAAGTAAAATCAATGGCGGACTGCCTGCATGATCTGCAGGACATGGGCGCCTCCATTGCCAGCGGCTCATTTAATACAGTCGGCATGGCAATAGTCCCCTGCAGCATGAAAACACTGGCCGGAATAGCCCACGGCTTCGCTGAGAATCTGATCATCCGGGCTGCCGACGTGATGATCAAGGAGCGCAAAAAGGTGGTTGTTGTTCCCCGGGAAACCCCGCTGAGCCTTATTTCACCTGGAAAACATGCTTACCGTGACCCGTGCTGGGGCCTGCCTTGTCCCTCCCATGCCGGCCTTTTACAACCACCCGGAAACCATTGACGACCTGCTCAATCACCTATCCGGGCGGCATGCTGTCCCTGCTTTACGGCCCTTACATTGACTTTATCGGCGTCGGCTACGGCCTGGTCGCCGTCATGAACAGATTGAATCCTGGACCAGGGGATATTCAACCGGGTGCAGGACCTGTACACCGACCCGCAGTACACCCACCGCAAAATCTGGAGCGCGATCAAGCACCCGAAGATGGGTACCTTCCACTACGAGGGGCCGCCCTTCGACCTTTCGGAGACACCGGCGGTGCTGGACCGGCCGGCGCCCTGCCTTGGCGAGCACAACGAGATTTTCTTCAAGGACTGCATGGGGATGCCGGAAGGGGAATACCAGGAACTGGTGACCAAGGGTGTTATCGGTTGACAGAGAGACCGTCACAGGTGTTGAGTAAGATACAAATTGGCGTTCGGCATGAGCGCTTTTTTGTCGTTAAGGAAAGTATATGACGCATTAAAGCATTAAAGCGCTGAAGCACCAAAGCATTTTTATGCAAACCAGAGTTTTTCTGGGGTCACTCCGGGGTCGCTTGAGGGTCGCTTTTAAGGCAGGCTGTCACAATTCTGGCTTCTGGCTTCTGGATTCCGCCGTCTGCAAGACGGCACCGCCGGCAAGGCGGTTATTTTTATTGCCAGAAAGAGAGGCGGTTTCAAAAGTCCTTGGCTGTGGAGACCCAGGAAACGGATTTGCAGAATACTGGCGTTTAAAGGGACTGTAGGCTTTGGCTATTTACAAGTTTGAGGGGAAACGCCCTTCCATCGGCAAGGACAGCTATATTACACACCCAAACTGGGAGAACACGTGCTGGTGGGGATGGGGGCCGTCATCATGGATTGGGCCGAAATAAAACAGTAATTCTTCCCCGCAAGCTTCAAGTAATTTGTTTATATATGCAGGGTTTTTGATATATATGCCGAAATATAATACTTATGGAAGAATATTCATATCGTTAAGAAAAATACCCGGCTGGTTGCCAGGAGATTATAAGGGGAGGAATTATTTTGAAATTCAGGTTTAAAATAATGAGCAAAATTCTGGCGGGGTTCGGGATCGTATTATTACTGATAGCTTTTACCAGCTTTTATCTGATAAACAGCATGAAAGACATTGATCGTAACTACGCCTCACTAATAGACGAGAAGGTTCGCGCCTACGCTTTGACCGGTATGGCCATGGCCGGCTACAGCCAGGCCTCGGGCAGCTTAAATGCTTTTATCATCGGGGGGAACCCTTCTGATGAGGTGAGGTACTATAAGTTCGTTGGAGCCGGAGACGAATTGCAGAATAAGATTGCTTCCCTTATTAAAGAAGAGGATGAGATTAAGTTTTTCAACTCTTTTCAGATAAAAACCTCAGAGTTTAAAGATATATCCAAGAAGATAATCTCCCTGGTCAGGGCCAGGGAGGACGCCAAAGGTGACGAACGCCTGGCGGCGGAGAAGAATCTTTCTCAACTGCTGTCTGACGTGGAGTTGTCAAATATCGACCCAACTAAATCCGGAGAGGCTTTCGCATATATTCTTTCCCAGAACCTTGAAAATAATAAAAATCTCAACAAATCCAGGGTCCAGCAGGTTATACAGTCCTCAACAATTCTGGTTGTCGCCCTAGTAATCTTCGGCATTGTTGTAATATACATTGTAGCCCGCAGGGTAACGGCGCCCATAGCGCTGGTCGATGCGGGAGCGGCCAGAATAGCCTCCGGCGACCTCAGCGGGGCGAAGATCCGTGTAAAATCCCGCGATGAGTCCGGGCGGCTGGCGGATTCATTCAACACCATGCACGAAAAAGTGAAAGAAATGGTGGCGCAGCTTCAAGAAAAGTCCCGGACCGTTACGGAATCCGCTGCCGGGCTTTCGGAAAGCGCGGAAAACGTTACCGCCGGCATATCCGAAACCACCTCCACCATAAGTCAGGTAGCTTCGGTCGCGGAACAGGTGGCTGAAAGGGCGCAGCACATATCTGGGTCCGCCGTACGGGCAGCCGGGCATGCAGGAGACGGCAATAAGGGGTTGCAGAAGATCAGCAGCCAAATCATGATTATCAACAACGCTGTCGCCGGAAGCAGGGATACCATACATGGTCTTAACGAATTTTCCGTAAAAATATCCCAGATAGTTGAATTAATTACGGGCATTGCGGATCAGACCAACCTGCTGGCTCTCAATGCCGCCATAGAGGCCGCCCGGGCCGGGGATAAGGGCCGCGGTTTTGCTGTAGTCGCCGAAGAAGTGAGGAAGTTGGCCGAACAATCCTCGGAAGCCTCAAAAGAAATCCAGGGGCTAATCAACACCATACAGCAGGAATCCGAAAGGGCGGTAAAGAGTATGGATGAGAGCTCGGCCCAGGCCGAAAAGGGGGCATCGGTCGTCAGAGAGGTGGAGGGGGTTTTCAAAAACATATCGGATGCCGCCCGGAACCTTGTGGAGGAAATTCAGTCCATTGCTGCGGCGTCCGGGGAGATATCAGAATCGGTTCAAGACTTGGCTGCAACAGCCCAGCAGCAGAACGCCACCATGGAGGAGGTTTCCTCCACCACCCAAGCTCTGGCGGCGCTGGCTGACGAACTGGAAACTCTGGCCAGCAGGTTCAGGCTATGATTGGCAGTTGAAGGGCAGAAGTAAGATATCCCTGTTTGTAACACCTGCCGCCGCCAGTGCGTGAGCCTGACAGCGTATCCGCCAGGCCCAACCTTCTTTGGTGTCCAACCATTTTAAGGGCTTTCCCGTGGTGCCCGTGGTTTGGTGGTAGCGCACGTAATTTTCAAACGGTTCAGTTAAATTGGTCCCAAAGGAAGGGTTTTCCTCCTGGTCTTTTTGGAAGTCCAGTTTAGATGTGAACGGCAACTTGTTTATATCACCCAAAAGGCGGATATCTTCCGGCGTTACTCCCTGTTCGTTAAACCTGCCCCTATAGAAGGAATTGCTGAGGTAAGCCTTGTTCAGCAATTGCTTTAGATTTTGCCACTGGATGTCTTCCATTTTTTCACTGGTTGCTGTTTCCATGGATGCGTCATAATACATTACCCAATCACCTTTCTCGGTTTTAAAATTTTTACCAACCTAATGCAAGAAAGATGTCGGAATAGGGACGTCCCTCCACATAATCAGGCAGGTCCTCTAAAATTTTAATAGACCATGGATCTGGATCCAGCACACCCATTTCGGAACGCACCCAGAGTATGTCCCCCTCCGGTAAATCCGCAGATGAACGGGCTATCATGGCCTTCACCTGTTTCGTGTCATATTTTCGCGGACCCGGTGTCAAGTCCTTGATAAACAGGTTACGCACACCATTTTGAAGATCTGCATATTTACGGACATAAGTAAGATATTCTTTAGGCATCCTATCTTCGCCTCCTAAATTTTAGCTTATTTCGTCAAATATCAAAGACCGTATTCAAGGCATTTTTCAAGTACCCTTGCTTTGGTGTTTTCGGAATAAATATCTTCAAAGGTTGCCCTTGGCGGGATGTTTTCCTTTGGCCACTCCAAGGGCCAGGTGGCATCAAAGGCCGCAAACGCTCCCTTGAGGATACGCCGTTCTTCTGCATCATAACAGGGTGTAAGCGCGTTGGACTTTCCTTCAAAATGTTCCACCAATATACTCCGCCCCGGGTGACATTTGGTGACGAAGGCATGGATCACCTGTCCCATGTTAAATACATCCACATCCTGGTCAACCACGATACACTTGGAAACCATTACCCGCCTTGCGATAAAAAAGTCCAGAACCTTCTTGGTTACCTCGATACCGCCTTTTTTTACACCAACCACCACCAGGTGGGTAACCCCTTCCGGCGGCACATATACATCTGTTACCTCGATCCCCGCCTTTGCAGGCCCTTTTTCATCCCCACCGCTGCGGTCAGTGAGGCTGCAATTGAGCTGTCATCAACGGGAGCACCCAGGGCAGTCATGCTCAAAATAGGGTTGTTCCGGTGTGTGATGGCCCTGATCCTGAAAGCTACGCCTTCCGCCATGGTGCCGCTCCGGTAGCCCGGGTATTCACCAAAAGGACCATCCGGCACTATAGCGTCAATTGGGATTTCCCCCTCAATTATTATTTCCGCATCGGCCGGCACTAATAGGTCGCAGGTCTCGCAGCGCACCAGATCCACCGGTTTCCCCCGTACAGCCCCGGCCACTTCGGCTTCACTGACGCCAGGCTTGAAAGGAGCGGTGGCCATCATGTGGTCGACGGGATGTGAACCAAGGACCAGCGCTACGGGCATGGCTTGCTTCTTGGGAAGGTATTTTTCGTTCAACATCATTGCAAACTGACTGGTGGTTTGGGGCCAGCCGGCAAGAAATCTCTTATTGTGCACCATAAACCGGTACATTCCCCAGTTAGTCCAGCCGGTGTCCGGGTCCTTGGTTACAACAATATCCCAGGTGCCAATATAGCGCCCGCCGTCGCCTTCGTGGATCAGGGGAGCCGGCAGCCGGTATATATCAGCTTCTTCTCCGACGAAAATATTTTCCTTGCAGGGAGCTTTTTTACGGTCCACAATGTTTGGCTTGACCCGCCCGTCTATGCGTTTCTCGTATTCCGCATAAATCTCCCGCACCGGCGTGTCCGGAGCCAGTCCCATTGAAATTGCCACCCTCCTCCAGGTACCTACAGGACCGTTAAGGATGGTGTGTCCTTGCGGGTAATCTTTGATTTTTTCAAACCACAGGCAAGGACCGTACTGGTCGTAAACCCGGCGGCTGACCGCCCCTGCTTCAATATCCCAGTCCACTTCTTTTTTAATCCGGACCAAGTCCCCGCTTTTCTCAATCTCCTTGATAAACTGCCGCATGTCTTCAATCTACCTCCTCGTATTCGTTTAACATTACCTTACTGCAAACTCCGCGGTTACTTTTAGAGCCCCAGTTGTTCTTTGCCTTGAGCAATAACTATGCCAGGTAATTTCCCTTTTAAAATGCACGTTCTATACCGGATGCCCCTGTCGGTAGTTGCAAAATATGAAAGGGTTGGCCCTTTGAAGAGACAACCCCTGGTGAATTTGCTGTATTAATTTGGACTTGCAATTTTTGCAACAATTTGTTATTTCTGCAATTTTCCCATTTTTCTTAGTTTATTATATAATGTTGTCAGGGAAACACCTAGCACCCTGGCAGTTTCTTTTTTTCCAGCCAGGGAAGTGCCAAATTTCTGGAGTGCCCGGGTAATCATTAGCTGCTCCAATTCTTCCAGTGGCATGATGGCTTTAGATTCAGGGGAAGGCAGGAGAGATAAGTAAATATCCTCAGCTTTTATCTTTTCCCCGTTACAGAGGGTTATCGCTTTTTCAAGAATATTTTCCAGTTCACGGATGTTGCCGAACCAGTGGTATTGCTCAAGTTTTGCCAAAGCCTCATCTTCAATCCCGGTTACTATTCTGCCAACCCGGCGACTTATCCTGGGCAGCATATTCCGGACTAATATTGGGATGTCATCAATGCGCTCCCGTAATGGCGGAATTTCTATGCTGACAACATTCAGCCTGAAGTACAGGTCTTTGCGGAAGTGACCTTCATTAATCAACCCTTCTAAATCCCGGTTGGTCGCAGCAATTATTCTGGCATCGATTTTAATTAATTTTACCCCTCCCAAACGGCGAAATTCACCACTTTGGAGTACTTGCAGCAATTTGGCCTGCAGCTTTAAATCCATATCGCCAATCTCATCAAGAAAAATAGTCCCCTGGTCGGCCAATTCAAAGGTCCCTGTTTTTCTCTGACCGGCTCCCATAAAAGATCCCTTTTCGTAGCCGAAAAATTCACTTTCCAGGAGATTATCGGGAATAGCTGCACAGTTCAGGTGGATAAAGGGAAAATTGCGGCGCTTACTGCTATTATGGATGGCTTCGGCAAACAACTGTTTACCCGTTCCGCTCTCCCCCCTTAAAAGTACGGTTGAATCTGTCTTAGAAACCCGCCGGGCCAGGTTTATAACCTCTATTAATTGCCGGTTTCGGCCTATTATCGCATTGAAATCATCTTTTGTGCGCTCAATTTGCTCCAACTTACTGGACAGTATTCTTACATCCTCACGGGCCTTGGCTAACTCATCCAATATTTTTAGCGCCTCTCCAATTTCACGGAAAAAAACAATTGCTCCAACCATCTGGTTTTCAATAAAAATAGGGAAGGCATTGGAAAGAACTTCGACATTAGATCCGAAGGAGGCATGTTTTTTCCCAATTACCGATTTGCCGGTCAATAACACCTCGGTAATCGCTCCGTATGGGTTGGTTTGCAATATATTCTGCCCTACCCGTTCCTGCCCGTCACGCATGCATATCTCGGCATAGGATTTATTGGTATAGATAATATTGCCTTCAAGATCAGTGAGAAGAATTCCCTCCGATGATAAATCCAGAACTGCCCGCCCAAGCTTACCCAGATGTTCCATCAGGTTTTTGTGCAAATTTCTCCCTCCCCTGAGTTCGCCTGTTTTGGTTTTGTAAGGACGCATTGCGTCCAGGGGCGGCAGTCCCTTTTCTCATCCGACAATTTCTGAAAAGTCCAATATATCGGTGGTATTATATTATCCACCAGCTAAAAAAATCCTTCTTCTTTTCAAAAACTAACCCGGGTGACATAGCTCACCCCAAGGGATTAACACTATTCTTTAACCTTTTTCCATCCTTTCTAGCGATATTAATTAGCAAGCGGCTTTTTTATAATTTACCTAGACTAAATAACTTATTGTCTGAGGAAATACTGTATGCAGCGCGGCTGAAGGCCATGTCTGGGTAGATGCCCGGAAGGGGCTAAAAAAATACTTAGAGGGGTTTAAAAATGAGGTACGCAGAGACAGGGTATAATTTAGAAATTGATTTATCACGAGGGAACATTGAGAGGGTAGAAACCGACCCCAGATTAACCGAGCTTCATCTGGGGGGTCAGGGTACTGCTGCGAAGATACTATGGGATAGGGTTCCCCCTGAAGTTGAACCCTTTTCTCCTGATAATCTGCTAATATTCAGCAGTGCTCTATTACATGCCACACCTGTTCCCGGCGCCAATCGTTCCGTTGTCAATACCATTAATCCCCAGACGAACCTTTATTCACATTCAATATTTGGAGGATTTTTTGGACCGGAACTGAAACATGCCGGTTACGACAAAATAATCTTTCGCGGCAAGTCCCCCAATCTGGTTTATTTGTGGATAAACAATGACAAGGTAGAATTACGCGATGCCTCTCATTTGCAGGGGAAAGGCGCTCTCGAAACTGCAGCGCTCCTTCAGGAGGAGTTGAAGGACCCCAAGGCCCAGGTGGCCGCTATCGGCCTGGCCGGTGAAAACAGGGTCTATATGGCCAGCATCGAACACGCTAACTCCAGCGCCTCTCGCGGGGTAGGCTCGGTCATGGGAGATAAAAAATTAAAGGCGATAGTTGTTCGTGGAACAAAGGACATCAATGTTGCCCGACCGGCTGAACTTTGGGAGATATGCAACCGCCAGTATAAGGAAATCTATGATAATCCGTATTGTGGGGATGTTTTTTTGCGCGAGGATGACGATTCCTGGCATGTCAATAATTTTGCCTGGGGCAATGCCCGTGTGCGGAACAAAAATTATTGGACCAAAGAAGTTGAAGAGCAGTGGAAAGAGATCACTGAAAGAGTGCGGGTTCGATGGACGGCTTGCTATAACTGTCCGAAGGACTGCCACCAAGCGATTGCCTTCCCGGGACGGCCCAAATATTTTCAGAAATGCTACAGCAAACTGACCTATGCGATGGCGGCCTTTGAAGGTCTGAAGTTTAATTATGACATACTTGGCGTTACTCAGGAGTACGGACTGGATGGGTTCTCAACGCCGCAAGTCCTGGCCTTCGCTGTTGAACTTTACGAAGCCGGCATTTTAACTGACAATGACCTGCCGGGATTCCCGTCCGATGGCGCAGGGAGATTTTTCTATCTTGTTGAAAAAATTGTTCGGCGCGAAGGGGTTGGAGATGCTTTAGCCAATGGTGTTTATTGGGCAGCCCGTCAGATTGGTAAGGGCGCGGAAGCATTTGATCATAATACCACTAAGAAATTTGAGCAGGTGCCGCTCAAGCTGGGAAAGGTAAATCACCCTTATTTCATTATGTATGCCACCGGTGAGAAGATGGCTATCACCCAGATTGAAGGGTCGTATCCCCAGACACCCGAGCCTGATATAGAAGAGAGAAAAAGGCTTGTAGAGGGTTGGGTCGCAGCTCCTGAGAGGTTTAAAAAATGGTTTTTGGAATGGGAGCCTCGTCAGGATCCGCCTGTTGAAGCGTCTGTCAACATTGCTGATTGGAATGAGATCATGCATTATGTTGATGATGCCGTCGGAACCTGCGCCTTTTTGTCGTCATTTAGGGGCCAATTTGGTTGTAGGCCTCCGTATCACATTTATAATTTGCCAAATTTCATCTCACTGGCGACCGGGATGGATCTTGATGCAGACGGACTGTGGGAGATAGCCAGCAGGAACCGGAATCTGATTAGGGCCATTAATATAAGAAGAGGCTTAAAAAGAATTGATGAGAAGCCTCCTGATGACCATTGGAAGATAAGAGAACCTGAAATGGAGCAAAAGCTTCTTGATGCGTATTATGAATTCAAAGGCTGGACCAATGATGGAATTCCTACCAAAGATACGTTAGACAAACTGGGCTTGGATTACGTAAGCGAAGACTTCGTACAGAGGGGTATCTTGACAGGCAACGAAGGCACTCCCTCCAAAGAGACTTCGGCTGGAAAAGACGAATAACTAAAGTCAAGGGGGTGCTGATCGTGAAGGGTGCGTTAGAAAAGAAAAAAATTAAAACAATAAAAGTTAATCTTGATAAATGCATTGGTTGCCGCGCATGTGAGATAGCCTGCTCCGCATTTCACGCTAATCCGAAATATAGCAGCGTTAATCCGGCCAGGTCTCGGATTCGGATGGTTATAGATCTGCTGAATGATGAGTATGTTCCGATACGCGCCGCTGATTATACTAAAGCCGAATGTGATGGCAGACACGTTTATACGATTAACGAAAAGGAATACAGCGAGTGCAGCTTTTGCGGCAGTGTCTGCCCGGCCAGGGATTTATTTAAAGAACCAGATTCCGGTCTCCCTCTAAAATGCGATATGTGCGAAGACGATCCGCCGCAGAAAGAGCCCTTGTGTGTTCAGGTATGCCGGGTTGACGCCCTTACTTACGAAGAAAAGGAAGAGGAAGTCGAAGAAGAAGTGAAGTTGGGCCAGATGGAGATAGGATTGGAATCATTGGTAGGCAAATATGGTTTACAGAAGATAGTGGACACCGTTGCCCGAATGTCGAACAAGTAAAGGGGACACACCTGCTGAAGCTTAGGTATTCCTTTGTGGACAGGAATGTCCCCAACTAAATGTGAAAGGAGGGGATTGAGAATCGTGGAGACTGTAGCCCCCTTCAAAGAGGTAATAGATGAAATAAAAGAGAGTGGCGGAGATGCCGTCAAGTTCTGCTATCAATGCGGAAAATGCGATACTGTTTGTCCCTGGAATAGAGTTAGAACCTTCAGTATGCGCAAGCTGATCCGAGAGGCTGCATTCGGTTTGACTGAGATAGAAAACGAAGAGATCTGGCGTTGTACTACCTGCGGAAAGTGCCCTCAGAAATGCCCCAGGGACGTAAAGCAGATAGAAAACATGATAGCTCTGCGCAGGATGGCCACGGGATATGAAGTTTTTCCCGCCGCTGTCAAGCCTGTCCGCGCCGCAAGCGCAGGCCTTGCCGGAGATGGCAACCCCTTCGGTGAAGAACGGACAAAGAGAGCGGATTGGGCAAAGGGTCTGTCTGTAAAAACATTCTCTGAAGGGATGGAAGTTTTATATTTCCCCGGCTGCTACTTAAGCTATGACCCAAGATTAAAGAAGGTAGCTGCTGCCACAGCCAATATCCTCAATAAGGCAGGGGTAGATTTCGGGATACTGGGCCCCAAGGAGAATTGCTGCGGGGAAAGTATCCGCAAGACAGGCAACGAGGCATTATTCAAACGCTTAGCCAGGGAAAACATCAAAACTTTTATCGAAAACGGGGTAAAGAAAATACTTGTTTCATCCCCTCATTGCTACCATACCTTCAAAAACGAGTATCCTGAATTCATGGTGAACTTTGAGGTGGTTCATATCTCACAATATTTATTTGAGCTTATTAATGAAGGGCGACTTAAGCTCACCAAGGAGTATGGGAAGAAAGTTGCGTATCATGACCCATGCTATCTGGGCCGTCATAATGGCATATACGACGAACCCCGGGAGGCCTTAAAGAAGGTACCTGGTTTGGAACTGATTGAGATGGCTGAGGTGCGGGAAGATAGTCTCTGTTGCGGAATGGGAGGAGGCAGGATTTGGATGGAAACTCCAAAGTCTGAAAGATTCTCCAACCTCAGATTAGAACAAGCTATCGGGGTTGGGGCTGAGGTGCTGGTCACTTCCTGCCCCTATTGCATCACCAATTTTGAGGATAGCAGGGTAGTTCTGAATTATGATGACGTCATACAGGTTAAAGACCTCACGGAGATTATCCAGGAAGTTATTTAGAGGAACGGGGACATTCCTGTCTTAAGAGGATGACTAAGCCTTTAGCAGGTGTGTCCCCATACCATAGTAGAGACGAAGGAGCTAAACATGCAAAGAGCGATTGGCGTATCGGATATGAAAGGTGTAACAGCGGACATAGTCTGTCATCGCTTTTCGGACCAGGGATGGGTCAGGACCTCAGTTCATACGCCTAGTGAGATGGAGCTCGTACTTTATGTAAATGGCCAGGAACTGGTCACCATCCTGTGCACTCCAACCAAGCTGAATTGCCTTGTGCTCGGATTCCTGTATGCAGAGGGAATCATCTCAGATATCGGCGACGTGGTGATGATGCGGATGTGTGAGGACGAATCGCTGGTCGATGTGAGGCTCAAAAACTCCGAGTATAAATTGCCAACTAAGCGGAGAATCACCTCTGGGTGCGGTGGCGGCGCAGCTTTCAAAACTCAGGGACAGAAGGTTGATTCTGGTCTTGTTATTGCACCAGCGGAAGTGCTGTCACTGATGAAAAAACTTCAAGAGCAGATGGAACTGTATCGGATTAGTGGCGGCGTGCACACTTCAGCTCTGTCCGATACCGGAGACCTGCTGGTAATGGCTGAGGATATCGGACGACATAACACCTTGGACAAGATCCAGGGCGAATGTCTGGAGAGGGGACTGTCAACCAGAGATCGGCTGCTGCTGACCACCGGTCGCATTTCGTCGGAGATGTTGCTCAAAGCGGCAAAAATGCAGGCCCCTGTTGTTGTTTCGCGGCACTCGCCCACAGGGAGCGCTGTTTCGCTTGCTTGCGATCTGGGCATTGCCCTGGTTGGCCAAGTGCGCGGAGGCCGGCTGCTGGCGTATTCCCACCCGGAGCGACTTGGCTGTAAATAGGAAAGGGGACACACCTCTATTTGGAGTCTGTCTTTGAGGTTGGAGGAATGTCCCCATAAAACCCAATTACTGATAAGGGCGGAGAGAAATGGAAAAAAAACTGGAAAGAATTGAAGGACAGATGGTTAAAAGTCTTGCAGGCGGTAATTTTGGAGATGTTATGGTTGTCGGCGGAGGGATCAGCGGTATTCAAGCCGCTCTTGATCTTGCCACTGCAGGTTTTAAAGTTTACCTGGTTGACAAAGCACCGACCATTGGCGGCCACATGTCCCAGCTTGACAAGACCTTTCCCACTAATGACTGCTCCATGTGCATTGAATCTCCCAAGTTTGTTGAATGTAACAGGCATCCCAATATAGAGATCATGACCTATACTGAAGTTGCCAGTGTGGAAGGGGAAGCGGGAGACTTCAAGGTAACCCTGATTAAAAAGCCCAGATATGTTATAGAGAGCAAATGCACGGGTTGTACTGTCTGTGTAGAATACTGCCCGGTCAAGTACCCCGATCAATTTAATCAAGAGATATCGAAGAATAAAGCCATCCATATATATTTTTCTCAAGCAATTCCCCTTGTCACTTATATAGATGAAAGCTGCCTTTACCTTAAAGAAAAGAAATGTACTATTTGCCAGGGAGTCTGTAAGGCTGACGCCATAGATTTTAATCAAACGGCGGAGAAGGTAGAAGTAAAAGTAGGGGCGATAGTTCTGTCCCCGGGCTTTGGGCCATTTGATCCTAAGTTGAGGGGCGACTATGGCTACGGAAAGTTTGAGAACGTGGTAACCAGTCTTGACTATGAACGGCTATTATGTGCCACCGGGCCATACGAAGGTGAGATACTGCGCACTTCCGACAAGAAGCATCCACATAAAATAGCCTGGATTCACTGCGTCGGTTCCAGACAGGTTATCCCGGGCGGCAACAGCTATTGTTCAGCCGTATGCTGCACGTATACCCAGAAACAGGTGATTTTGACAAAAGACCATGACGCCGAGGCCCAGTGTACCATATTCCATAACGATATTCGTTCCTATGGCAAGGATTTCGAGCGATTCTACCAAAGAACAGAGAAACTTCCCGGGATTCGATTTATAAGAAGCTACACATCAATAGGAAGAGAGATCCCGGAAAGCAAGAATGTAACGATAAGATATTCTACTCCCGAGGATGGGGTAAAGGAAGAAGAATTCGACATGGTGGTATTATCCGTTGGATTGAACCCTCCTGCTGAGGTGAAGAGCCTGGCAGATAAGTTCGGCATCGAGCTCAATTCTCACGGATTCTGCAAAACCAATCCTGTCAATCCTATGGAGACCTCTCGCCCGGGAATTTTTGTAAGCGGAGCTTTCCAGGGTCCTGTAGATATCCCTGAGTCGGTTGTGACCGCCAGCGGGGCTGGTTCCCAATGCGGTCAACTCCTTGCCTACCGGCGAGGGAACCTGGCCAAAGAAAGGATATATCCGCCGGAAAGGGATACCTCGGAAGAGGAGCCCAGGGTGGCTGTCTATGTGTGTCATTGCGGAGCTAATATCGGAAGAGTGGTAAATGTGCCTTCCACAGTTGAATATGCCTTGACCTTACCCAATGTTGTTCACGCTGAAGAAAGCCTCTTTATATGTTCTACCGATGCTGCCCAGAAAATATCGGACACTATTCGGGAAAAAAACGTCAATCGAGTAGTTGTCGCCGCCTGTACCCCCAGGACGCATGAGCCGTTATTCCGGGACACGCTTCGGGAAGGGGGAATTAATCAATATTTCTACGACATGGCTAATATTAGAGAACATTGCTCCTGGGTACACTCTAAAGAAAAGGAAGACGCCACCAGGAAGGCAAAGGATATAGTCAGGATGTCGGTAGCCCGAGCTCTTCATTTGGAGCCCTTGCAGGAATTTGATCTGCCCGTCAACAAGACGGCGTTAGTGGTCGGAGGAGGCCTGGCCGGCATGACCAGTGCTCTCTCCATAGCCAACCAGGGACATGAGGTTCACCTGGTGGAAAAGGATACAGACCTGGGGGGAATAGCGCGAAGAATCCATTACACCCTGGAAGGGCTGGATGTTCAAGCATATTTAGGTGACATTGTACGCAAGATTTATCAGAACCCCTTAATACATGTATATACTGCTGCTGCCATCACGGAGGCTACCGGTTATGTGGGGAATTTCGCAACCAAGGTGAAGTCTGAAGGAATGATCACGGAGATAAAACATGGAGCCGCCGTCATCGCTATAGGTGCTGAAGTATATAAACCCACCGAATACCTTTATGGCGAAGATGATAGGGTAATGACCCACCTTGAGTTGGAGGAGCAAATCGCCAAAGGAGAAGAAAGGCTTATTAACTCCGAGAGTTTGGTGATGATCCAATGCGTAGGCTGCAGACAGGAGGACAGAAATTACTGCAGCCGGATATGCTGCAGCGAGTCTATAAAGAACGCCTTGAAACTAAAAGAGATAAACCCCCGGATGGATATATACATTCTCTTTAGGGATATAAGAACGTATGGGTTTAAAGAGGATTATTACCGGGAAGCGGCAAGTAAAGATGTAAAGTTCATCCGCTATGAGCCGCATGATAAACCTCAGGTGGAAGCTGTTGAGGAGGGTGGCCGGCGTGTCTTAAGGGTTACCGTGACCGATCCTATTTTAGGTAAGAAGCTTGCTATAGATGCTGATTCACTGGCTTTAGCTGCAGCCGTTATTCCCTCTGCAGGAAGCAAGGAAATAGCCGGATTATTCAAGGTGACTACCGGACCGGATGGTTTCTTCCAGGAGGCCCATGTCAAATTAAGGCCTGTTGACTTTGGCGCGGATGGCGTTTACCTGTGTGGGATAGCTCACTATCCCAAGCTTATATCGGAAACGATTAGCCAGGCTTATGGAGCTGCCGGCCGGGCCTTAACTCTTCTCTCACATGAGACAGTCGTAGCCTCCGGCTCTGTTTGCGAGGTCAATGAGCGTAAGTGCATATCATGTGGGGCATGTATCTCAGCTTGTACGTATGGCGCCATAGAGTTTCATGATACACGACAAGGCAAAAAGGCCGGGATTAATCCTGTTCTCTGTAAAGGAGATGGTCTCTGTAACGCAAAGTGTCCAACAGGGGCTATTTCACTGAAGCACTATACCGATCAAGAGCTCTTAAGCCAAATTGATGCGGCGGTTTAAGGAAAGGGGACACACCTGCTGAAGGCTGGGTCATCCTCTTAAGACAGGAATGTCCCCAATTGCAGGATGAATGTCCCCAAATAAATGAACAAAGCCGGGATTACTAACTTAGGAGGTGAGATAAAAATGAGCACAGAACTTAAATTTAAACCAAGGATCTTAGGCTTTGTATGTAATTGGTGAGCATACGGCGCTGCTGACTTGGCTGGAGTTTCCAGACAACAATATACAACTGAAGCAAAGCTTATCCGCGTTATGTGCACTGGAAGAGTAGACTTGGCATTTGTACTCCGAGCTTTCTCAAAAGGAAATGACGGAGTGTTTATCGGCGGTTGTCATCTTAACGAATGCCATTATATTACCGATGGAAATCAACATGCATTAAACATGGTGCTTCTATGTAAAAAATTAATGGAGCACATAGGGGTGAACCCCGAAAGGTTAAGGATTGAATGGTTATCTGCCGGTGAAGGAGTCCGTTTCGCCGAAGTTATGAATGAATTTGGCAACAAGGTGAAGAAGCTAGGACCTCTTGGCAAAGGCGAAGGAATAGACAAAAATGAATTAAAGTCCAAACTCGAAGAAGTTACAAAGTTGGTCCCCTACATTAAGTTGGTGAAAAGGGAGAAGCTGGCGACACGTCTTGATAATATTGAGGAGTATAACGAACTTTTCACCAGTGATGAGATAGACAGTTTATTTCGTGAAGTAATCTCGTACTATATTGATCCGGATAAGTGCCAGGCCTGTATGACGTGCTCTAAGAGATGCCCTGTAGAGGCGATAATAGGCGGCAAGAACCAGATCCATGTAATTGACCAGGAGAAATGCATAAAATGCGGAACTTGCTTTGAAGTTTGCCCCCCTCGCTTTGGTTCGGTGAAGAAGATTTCCGGCGAGCCTGTTCCGCCTCCTATTCCTGAAGAAAAAAGAACCATAGTCAGAAAGAGTAAAGAAGAATAAGAAAAATCCTTTTGCCGCAGGAATGGGAACACGCCTTTCCAGGGAAGGGATGACTATATTGGAGGCGGCATAAAATGTCGGAATAAATCCCGACATTTTATGCCGCCTCCAATACTTTGTCACCACGATAACTTGTCCTAATGATTAAAATTTCTGAATCTCATAATTTTGGTAATTGCATGGGACCTGTTCTTTACGCCCATTTTACGATATATGCTGCGCAGGTGGGTTTTTACCGTGTCCACCGCAAGGTGTGTCCTTACCGAAATTTCTTTGTTGGTGAGACCCTGGGCCAGGAATCTGGCCACTTCGCTTTCCCGGGGGGTTAAATCATTGCATTCGTCCGTTACGTTGGAGTTATGGGAATTGTGGGCGGTTCCCTGGGACAGGCGTGTATAGTCGATAACCAACTGGTTTAAGAGGGTTGAATCAATGACTATTTCACCTTTTTGCACCAGCCTTATAGCCTCCACCAGCTTTTCCCTGGAGGCCTGTTTCAGCATATAGCCCGAGGCCCCGGCCTGCAGCGCCAGCCTGATTGATTCGGAATCTTCATAGATGGTCAGCATGATCACCTTTATCCCGGGGAAATTGGTCATGATTTCCCTGGTGGCCTCAAAACCGTTTACCTTTCCCATCTTAATGTCCATTAATATCACATTGGGGTTTAAGTGCGCAACGGTATCAATGGCGTTTTGTCCGTCGCAGCAGGTTCCCACGATGTTTATATCAAGGTACTGGGTAAGCATGGCCACAAGTCCCTCTCTGATCATGGGGTGGTCATCGACAATTAAAAGGTTTATATTTGACACACCAATTCCTCCTTAGCCGGATTTAGGAGTAGGCACATGTATGGAGACCGTCGTTCCCCAGCCCAACTGCGAATTGATGGCGCAAGTCCCCCCCAGCAGCAGAGCCCTTTCCCGAATATTGGCCAGACCCAGATGATTCCCTGGTGTACTCAGGCTGGCCAGGCGGGTTTTGTCGAACCCTATTCCGTTGTCCTTTACCACCAGGACGGTCTGTTCCTGTCCTGAAATAAACATTACCTGAACCTTGGTGGCCTGGGAGTGTTTCTGTATGTTATTCAGCAATTCCTGAATTATTCTGTAAAGGGCCATTTCGAATTTGGGTGGAAGCCTTTGGTTGGAATCCTCCAGCGCCAGCTCGGTTTGGATATTGTTTTGTTCCTGCAGGTTCCTCAGCAATGCTCTGATTGAGGGACCCAGGCCGTAGGTGTCCAGCATTATGGGACTGAGATCGTACACTATCTGCCGTATGTCTCGAATTTGCTGCCCCAGCAGCCCCTCCAGTTTGACCAGCTCTTCCTTGAGGTTTTTTTCCCCGGAGCCTTCGGCGGAAAAATACTGAAGCCTGTACCATATACCCAGCAAAGCCTGAATGACCCCGTCATGAATTTCCGAGGCCACCCTCTTTCGCTCGTCCTCCTGGGCGCATATAAGCTTGCTGAAGAGTTGATGCAACAATTGCTCTTTGGTGGCCAGTTTCTCGATGAGTTTGGCATTTTCCATGGCAATGGCGGTTTCCCGGGCCATTGCCGAAATGATGGCGGTTTCTTCCCGGTCAAAGGCCTTTCCCTGGATAGGCCGGTCCACCTGCATCACACCAATTACATTGCCCCTGAAGCTGACAGGCGCCATTACCACCCGGGCATATGAAAACTCTTCGATTATTTCACTGGGCATGCCGGTTTCTATGTTGGCCGGTGTCAGTACAACCGGCTGACGGGTGCTGATAAGGTTTATGATGGCCGGAAAGGGCGGGTGGCCCTTCAATGCCTTCCACTTTTTCTTCAGCACAGGGTCGTAACTTCCCACGGCCACAGCGGGAATCAGGGTCTGATCCTGGTTCAGCAGGAAAATGCAGCACCGCGCTGAAAAAAGGTCGGCTGTCAGCTGGGCCACCACATGGAGCACCTGATTTATATTCAGGGTGGAGCTGATGGTGGATACGGTTTCCAGCCATACCGAAAGCTTTCGCAGGTTACGGTCCTTTTGCTTGCTGAAAAAGGATTCCTGTATAATGTCCGCCAGATGCCTTCCTATGGATATAGCCTTGTTAAGCAGGTTGTCCGCCGTATCCGGCGTTGCCTCGAAAAGGCCTATTTCCATAGTCCCGATGGGATCCTCGGCCCTCAGTACAACGGGAATGGTGGTGGCGGCCACAGGCTGCAGGGAGGCCAGGAAATCATTCTTAAACTGAATTTTTTTAATATCAATATGATGACTGCCGAACTGCTCATCCTTTAACAGCTCGGCATCAGCATTTCTTTTAAGCGTCTCCAAGAAAGCCGGGGGCTTATCTTCACTCAGAAGGATAAGGGAGGCCCGCCAGAAATCAAGGTAGTCCACAGAAGACTGCAGTACATTCTGAAGAGTTGTCCTTATTTTTTTGGAGGCGTTAAAATTGGAGCTAATCCTGCATACCAGTATCAGCGCAGGGTATTTTCCCTTATTGGAGTCTTTGTTATTGCTAATGTCATTGAAATCGCTCGCCCTCCTTCGATAATTTCTGAAGATTCTCATATCTATATTTTTATAATTATACATTAAAGTTGAAAATCCTTCTTATTTTAAAAAATCATCAGGGTGATATGCCTCACCCTAAGGGATTAGCACGCCATCAACACTATTCTTCAACCTTTTTCCATCTTTTCTAGCGATATTAATTATGTTGTGACTACGATATGCGGAACTCATCCAGTTTTCGGTAAAGTGTACTGCGAGCGATTCCCAGTTCCATAGCTGCGCGCTTTCTGTTGCCACCATGTTTTTGCAGTACATTAATAATTGTATTTATTTCAGCTTCCTTAATGGAAGTACCTGAATAATGATTAGATACTGCCTGGGAGAGTGACTCTGTTAAATTTAGCGGTAAATGTTCGAGTTTAACAGTTGTACCGGCAATAAGATTCAGCGCTCGTTCAATAGTGTTCTGTAGCTCACGCACGTTTCCTGGCCACGGATACCTTTTCATTGCCCCTAAGGCTTCGGATTCGATCACTATTTGACTCTTCCCCAATCGTTTCCCTATACTCTCCGCAAAATAAAGAGCCAACAAAGCAATGTCACTTATCCGATCGCGAAGCGGCGGTAACATTAAGTTGATTACATTCAGTCTATAAAAAAGGTCTTCACGGAAATTACCTTTGGCGACTTCATCCTTTAAATTCCGGTTGGTCGCCGTGATTATGCGGACGTCCACCGGAATGACCTCCTGGCCACCTAGCCGTGTTATCTTTTTTTCCTCAATAACCCGCAATAGATGCGCTTGCAATTCCAAAGGCATTTCGCCGATTTCATCAAGAAAAATGGTTCCTCCATCAGCGAATTCAAATTTTCCAGGGTTTCCACCCCTGCGCGCCCCGGTAAAAGCGCCTTCAACATAGCCAAACAACTCACTTCCCATTAATTCTCGCGGGATTGCTGCGCAATTTATCGCCACAAAGGGAAACTGCGCCCGATAACTCTCGTTATGAATTGCCTGGGCAAAGACTTCCTTGCCAGTGCCACTCTCACCGGTCAGCAGAACATGACTCGAAGAGAGTGCGACCTTCCTTGCGGTACCAATCACTTTGGCAATGGCGGGGTGACAACCTACAATATCCTTAAAGGTTAACTGTGCTTTAGCGCCGCCAATCTTTTTAACCAGCCTGTTAACCCGGTCAGTTTCTGAAAAAACCAAAACGGTTCCTTTTTGCCCACCTTTCACAGCTTGTAAAGTGCGGACAGTTACCGTGCATTTTACCCAGGTTTGATTAACCCTGAATTGGATCAACTCATCACTGGTCGGCTGTGACTTTTCAATAAGCGGTATCACCTTCTCAAGCCCTGATATTTTCTGAAACAGGTGATCGATAGTCATTAAAGACCAGTTTACATTAGACAATCCAAACATTTTCACCGCTATACTGTTCATATGAGTAATCTTATTTTCTTTATCAAGAACCACAACACCCTCGGATAAAGACGCCATAATAGCCTGTTTATAGTTGCTTTCTTGCTGTAAACGCAACTGGTTTTCAATAGCGCCTACTCCTGCCACTACCATTCCCAGTGTATGGGGGTGAGCTTTCCTATAATCCCCGGTCATATTCAAACACCCGATAATTTGCCCCAAAGGGTTGCGTATAGGGGCTCCCGAACAGGTCGCATTATGGGCGGCAAGACTCCAATGTTGCGGACCTATAGCCTGAACCGGCTCCCCCGTCACTAAAGGGGTACCCACGCCATTCGTACCCAATAATGCCTCCGCCCAACATGCCTCTACGACAAAATTTGATAGTTTTCCAAACTCAAAAGCGGAGTCATCCCCATATGCCTCTAAAATATATCCATCATTATCCGCCAGGACAACGATAAAGTCTGATCCCTTTACCAGTTTAGATAACTTTTCCATGATTGGATTGGCTATGGATAATAACTCCGTCTGTCGCTGCTTCCGTTCTCTTAACTCCATTGGAGAAGCCAAATAGGGGTTGGTCCTAAGAAAAGGATCAACTCCTTGTCTTTTACACCGCATCCACGATTCCTGGATGTGTAATGGCAAAATATCGGGAATAATGCCACTTGTCGCAGCTTGCTTCCAAAGCCTTCTTAATTCCTGCCATCGGTCATCCACAATATCGCCCCCTGTTCTCTTGTTAACTGCCCTGTTTAATCCCTGCGCACCATGAATGACAAAGGCTCCCTCAATTAAGCGATTTAGATTTTCGGCTATAATTGTAACCTCAATAAAATAATACATAAAAAATCACATGAAATCAATCAATGAATCTTGTAGTATTATACCAATCTTGGAATTGCGTTTGAATTTGGGACACCGTTCCTCCCGGAAAGTATAACAGGCGACTTTGGAAAAGCGATGTCTGATTTTAGGACAGCCAATCCTCTGGCGGAATGTCCTTTTTTAGTACAACTCAAGCCAAGGTTAGCAAAAATGGGCAATATTTTAACCTGGCATAAAGTTTGCTAAATATAATGTCAGGTGGAGCGAGACAAAAGTTAATTTCTAAAGGTGGAGTGGTGCCGGATGGATTTCGCATATATCCTTGTCAATGTGCATGACGGGATAGCAACCATAACGATTAATCGCCCCGAATTACTTAACGCCTTAAGTCCGGCTGTCTATCATGAACTAAATAAATGTTTGATAGCGTTGTCTTCCGACCCGGCAGTAAAGGCTGTGATTATCACCGGAGCAGGTATAAAAGCCTTTGTTGCCGGAGCAGACATTGCAGCTATGAGTGCAATGAACTCCAACGAGGCAATCCATTTTGCTGCAGCAGGCAAGGAAACTGTATTGCGTATTGAGACAATGTCTAAGCCGGTAATTGCCGCCATTAACGGACTGGCACTGGGCGGCGGCTGTGAATTGGCGCTGGCTTGTGACTTTCGCGTGGCAGCAAGCACCGCTAAATTCGGTCAGCCGGAAATTAATTTAGGAATCATTCCGGGAAATGGCGGCACCCAACGTCTGACCAGACTGGTAGGAATGAGCAAGGCCAAGGAGATGATCATGCTTGGTGAGATTATTTCAGCCGAACAAGCGTTGCAGATAGGTTTAGTATATCAAGTGGTAGAAGCGGAACAACTTGTGCCTGTGGCAGTACAATTAGCGAAAAAACTATCTCAAAAGGCTCCCATTGCTCTAGCCATGGCTAAACGTTGCATTCACCGCGCTGTAGGCTCAGATACCGACGAAGGTCTGGAATTTGAGATAAACTGCTTTGCGCATTGCTTCTCTACCCAAGATCAAAAGGAGGGGATGAAGGCCTTCTTAGAAAAGAGATCACCGAGATATAACGGCTATTGAGTAGTGGAAGAGAATTTCTGCCAAATAACGTATTAAGGTAAAGCTACCGGTAAATTTTGTCCCTAGACAGTAAAGGTGATGAATTATTGTGTATTTGAAGGACTTATTTAATCTTTCCGGTAAAACGGCAGTGGTAACCGGCGGTTACACCGGGCTGGGCAAACAAATGGCCTATGCCTTAGCCGAGTCCGGCGCCAATTTAGTTTTGGCGGCCCGCAAGATGGAACGTTGTGAAAAGGTCGCACTCGAAATAAGTCAGTTATTTGGCAATAAGGCCATTGCTGTTCAATGCGATGTGGCCAGGGAGGGAGATATCGTTACTATGGTCAACCGGACCATGGAAACTTTTGACCGTCTGGACATCCTTGTAAATAATGCGGGAATCACGTGGGGAGCACCCGCTGCCGAATATCCCATGGATAAATGGCGGCAGGTGATTGATGTCAACTTAACCGGGACCTTTATGGCGGCGAAAGAAGCTTTTAAGGTCATGAAAAAACAGGGTAAAGGGAAAATCATTAATATCGCATCTGTAATGGGTTTGGTAGGGTGCAAGACCAATATAATGGATGCTGCAGCCTATAATGCGAGCAAAGGGGCAGTTATCAACATGACCAGGGATTTAGCGGCTAAATGGGCTCCATTCGGAGTGAACGTAAACACCCTTTCTCCCGGGTGGTTTCCGACGCACATGGCCGAAAAAATACTCGAACTGCGCCGCAATGACTTTCTTGACTACATTCCAGCCGGTCGTTTTGGCAACGATGATGACATCAAAGGAGCTGTAGTGTATCTTGCTTCGAACGCTTCCGATTATGTGCATGGTCAGGTTTTGATTGTTGATGGAGGTTGGAGTATCCATTGAAATTGGATTTGGGGGACTGAAATGAATGAGGTAGTTATTGTTAGCGCTGCGAGAACCCCTTTCGGTAGGTTTGGCGGAAGCCTGAAAGAATATAGCCCGGTCAATCTGGGAGCAATTGTCATGTGCGAGATTATTAACCGGAGTGGTTATGACGGTTCAGTAGATGACGTTTTCTGGGGTGTCGGCGATACAGTATCCTTTAAAGACGTATATACCCCGGTGATTGCCCGGCAAACACTCTTAAAGGCGGGGCTGTCCCCGGAAACACAGTCATGCTCGCTGGACAAAGCCTGTGTTTCGGCAATGTCCGCTATCCGTTTAGGCGCCTTAACCATTTTGGCGGGAGAAGCGGATGCAGTCATTGCCGGAGGTGTCACAACATTCAGTCAAATTCCACATGTTGTTCGGAACCTGAGATTTGCCGGACATCGGATGGGGCCTGTCAGCATGGAAGATCCACTGTTTGAATTAGGCTATAAGGACTTTGCGCCCGTAGCCGTCGATGCCGGGAAAATGGCTTTGATGCACGGAGTCGGTCGCAAGGAACAGGATCAATGGGCAGTGCTCAGCCACCATCGCTACGGTGAGGCTCATGCCGAAGGGAAACTAAAAGAAGAAATAATCCCCTTAACCATCTCCCAGAAGAAAGGTGAGCCTGTCACCCTGGAGATTGATGAGCAGTATCGGACGGACGTTTCTTTAGACAAACTGGCAAGGCTTGCTCCGATTTATGGAAGTCCGACATGCACCGCAGGCAATGCGCCCGGCTTAAATGATGGCGCGACGGCAGTCCTGTTAATGAGCAGGAATAAAGCCCTGGCTTTAGGACTGCCCATTCTTGCTACGGTAATTACATCCGTCAGCATAGCGATGGAGCCTCATCTTTTAGTGGAAACTCCGGCTAAAGCCATCAGGGCTGCCTTGCAGAAGGCAGCCCTGAAGATAGACGACCTTAAATTACTTGAAATCAATGAGGCTTTTGCGGCAGTAACTCTGGTCAGCAGCAAAATACTGGCCGACGGTGACCCTGGAGAACTCAGGAAGATTAGGAAACGTCTCAATGTCAACGGAGGAGCTATTGCTATCGGCCACCCCAATACCGCCAGCGGCGCCAGAATTGTGATGACCATGATTCATGAACTGAGAAGGCGGGGGGGCGGGTATGGTGTAGCTGCGATTTGCGGTGGTTTGGCCCAAGGTGACGCAATTATTGTGAGAGTCGATTGAAACAAACAGGGAGAGTGGCAGCTATGTTTGAACTTACCGATGAACAGAAGGAAATCCGGAAGTTGGCGAGAGATTTTGCGAAGAACGAAATTATTCCCGTTGCCGCTGAATATGATCAAAAAGCCGAAATCCCGTGGCCTGTCATTCAAAAAGCGTTCGGAATCGGTTTGTGGAACTTAAATATTCCGGAAAAGTATGATGGACAGGGTCTGGACCATTTTACGGAGGCGCTGGTCTACGAAGAACTGGCATATGGGTGTCTGGGGGTATTTGGCGCATTTGGGGGAAACAGCCTTGCGCTCACCCCTCTTCTAATAAGCGGCACCGATGAACAAAAAGACAGATTTCTGCCTGCTTTTGTGGAGAGTGCCCGTCTGGCCGCATTTGCCTTAACAGAACCAAACGCAGGGTCGGACGCCAGCGCAATATCAACCCGCGCCAGAAAGGTTGGCAATGAGTACATCCTCGATGGCTCGAAATGTTTCATTACCCATGGCGGCATAGCGGATCTTCACATAGTTTTTGCCAGCACAGACAAAAGTCGGGGTATCAAGGGATTGACGGCCTTCCTTGTACCGGCCGGCACTCCCGGATTGTCGATGGGGAAAAAAGAAGATAAGATGGGAGACCGGGCGTCGCATATCGCTGAAGTATTGCTTGAAGATGTGCGCGTGCCCGTCGCAAACCGCCTGGGTAACGAAGGAGAAGGGTTCAAGATTGCCATGCGCACTCTTGATGTCACTCGTCCGGCGATTGCTGCGGCTGCTGTTGGTGTTGCCCAGAGGGCGGTTGATGAAGCGGTAAGTTATGCCAAGCAGCGTGTACAGTTCGGAAAACCGATTGCTGAGCACCAAGCGATACAGTTCATGCTGGCGGATATGGTCATGGCTGTGATGGCTTCCCGGGCACTGGTCTGGCAGGCGGCTGCGAAAATCGACTCAGGCCGGGTTGATAGTATGTTAAGCGCAACAGCAAAGTGTGTCGCCAGCGATACAGCGATGAAAGTGACGGTTGAATGCTTGCAGATATTCGGCGGCTATGGCTATATGAAAGAATACCCGATGGAAAAACTGGTGCGGGATGCTAAGATTACTCAGATTTATGAAGGCACCAACCAGATCCAGCGACAGATTGTGGCGAATCTCTTGCTTAAATAATTTCAATAAACTCTGGATAACATATGGGGGGTTGTTGCTTGAAATCGTTCAATACTCTGAAAGTGGAATTATCTGACCCTGGAATATTGCTGGTGACACTTAATCGTCCCGAAAAGATAAATGCGATAAATGAAGAAATGTTGACAGAATTACTCCAACTGATTGATGAGATTGAAGCCGGCTACCCAGAAATGTATAGAGTTGTCATATTACGCGGCGCCGGTCGCGGGTTTTGTAGCGGCGCCGATTTAAAGACATTTCAAGATATTCTGGAGAATGAAAAAAACATTGCACTAATGCTTTTAGCTAAGTATCATTGGTTTGCCCAACGTTGGTATGATTTACCTCTCCCAACCATTGCCTGCTTACATGGCATCGTAGCAGGCGGAGGTCCTACTGTTTCCCTCTTATGCGATTTGCGCTTAGCGACACCAGATACGAGCATCCGGTTTTCGTTTTCAAATATTGGTTTATTGCCTGATTTGGGATCCAGTTATCTAATACCGGCAATACTCGGAAAAACCAAAGCTTTGGAGCTGATGTACCTGGGGAACCCCATTACGGCCGGTGAGGCGTTGGCAATAGGATTACTGAATTATGTCCTCCCCAAAGAGGAAATGGAGCAACGCGCATTGACCATGGCAAAGCAGTTGGCCAACGGTCCCACTGAAGCGTATGAAAAAATAAAAAGACTGGTGCAGAATAACGCTAATATGTCTTTTAGCCACACTCTTGCCCAAGAAGTGATTTGCCAGGCCGAAATGTTTAATAGTCCAAAGTTTAAACAGTCAGTCTCTAATTTTTTTAAATAATTTGGGAGGTGTTGATTGTGATTAAGGGTGTTCACGGTATCAATATAGCAGTCAGAGATCTTGAAGAGGCAGTCAAAAAATTCGAGGGGTTGTTGGGGTCCAAGCCAACGAAAAGGTTGACCGGAGATCAATTTGCCGTTCCCGGACTAAAAGGCGCGGTCTTTGACCTTAATGGTTTTGTCTTTAATATTATCGCATCAGAGTCAGAGAATTCATCAATTGCGAAATTTGTCAGCGCCAAAGGAGAAGGGGTATTTTTGCTTTCCCTCAGGTCTGACAATGTGGAGGAGGACATGGCCAGATTGAGGGAAGCCGGTGCAATATTTGTCATGGACCAACCAATGAAAGGGAAATTTGGAACCGCTAATTTTATCCATCCAAAATCAGCTCACGGCGTACAAATCGAGGTCTATGATCCAGACAAGTAGCATGACGAAGGGGGAGAAGAAAAATGGACGATGTCGTGATTGTAGCGGCAGTGCGTACTCCGATTGGAAGTTATGGAGGAGTGTTCAAGGAGCTAAGAGCACCCGCTCTGACTGTGCCGGTAATGCAAGAATTAATTAGGCGATCCGGAATCGATCCGGCAATTATTGACGATATTATCTGGGGTTGTTGCTATCAACGCACCAAAGACGAGACAAACTTGGCTCGGGTGGCGGCATTGCAAGCCGGCATACCTGTCGAAGTGCCGGGGATAACTGTTCACCGGACCTGTACTTCTGCGATGTCAAGTTTGGTTATGGGAGCTCAGGCAATTAAATGCGGAGATGCGGAAGTTATTTTGGCCGGGGGGACCGAGAGCATGAGCACAGTCCCCTATACTGTTGATGAAGTAAGGTGGGGCTCGCAAATGAGGCACATCGAACTGCGTGACAGTATGTGGGATGGCCTTACGCAACTGGGTACCGGCGTTGGGATGGGTATTACAGCTGAGAATGTCGCCAAAAAGTACAACATAACCCGTGAGGAACAGGACGAAATAGCGTTGCAAAGCCAACACCGGGCTGTGGCGGCAATAAAAGAAGGCCGGTTCAATGATGAAATTTTACCTGTCGGCATACCGCAGCGCAAAGATGATCCGGTATATGTAAATAAAGATGAATACCCGAAAGATAATATGACTTTGGAGAAACTGGCGAAATTGCCGCCGGTTTTTCTAAAAGGAGGCACAGTTACCGCCGGCAATGCTTCTGGAATTAATGATGGTTCTGCCGGGGTGCTGATAATGTCTGAGCGTGCGGCGGATAGATTAGGGATAAAACCCCTTGCCAGGTTGCTTTCGTATGCGGTAGTGGGGGTAGATCCCGATTACATGGGGATTGGTCCCGTACCCGCAACCCGTAAGGCATTGAAAAAAGCGGAACTGACGATTGCAGATATTGATTTATTTGAAGTCAATGAGGCTTTTGCCGCCCAGTATTTAGCCGTGGAAAAAGAATTGGGACTGGATCGTAAGATCACTAATGTTAACGGCAGCGGTATCGCTTTAGGGCATCCTGTCGGGTGTTCAGGGATCCGCATTGTAGTATCTTTAATCCATGAAATGTATAAGCGTGATTTAAGAAAAGGCCTGGCCACGCTGTGCTCCGGAGGAGGCATGGGGATGTCCGTAATAATCGAAAAAATACCTGATCTACCTTAACGCATGGCGAGATGCGGATGTTTAACTTACGTGAAAAAGGAGTGCGTCAATTGATTAAAATAAGCCGGGTTGTTGTTTTGGGGACGGGTACTATGGGGAGCGGTATAATACAAGTTATTGCTCAGAGCGGCTATCGGGTTAAGATGCAGGATATTAGCGATTACTTGCTGTCTCGGGCACAGCAGAGAATAGAAAAGAGCCTGTCTAAACTTGTTGAAAAAAAGAAGATTAGCGTAGAGGAAAAAGATAATATTCTCAGCCGGATTGTTCCCGGCACATCTCTGGATGTTGTTTCGGATGCTGATTTGATCATTGAGGCCGTACCCGAACAGCTCGACTTAAAAGTGGGAATCTTTGGAGAATTAGACAAATTAGCTCCCAAACATGCTATTCTGGCGTCTAATACCTCCTCCCTCCCGATTACCGCCATTGCGGCCGCAACAAAGCGCCCCCAACAAGTAATCGGCATGCATTTCATGAATCCTGTCCCGGTTATGAGGGGCGTTGAATTGATCAGGGGTAGGGTTACATCTCAGGAAACCATTGACTCTGCTGTCGAATTTACCTGCAGCATCAATAAGATCCCGGTTGTGGCTCAAGATTATGCCGGCTTTATAACAAGCCGGGTTCTAAATGCGTATTTAAATGAAGCGGCTTACACAGTTATGGACGGCAATACACCTAAAGATGTAGATGACGCCATGGTCTACTGTACTAATATGCCCCAGGGCCCCTGCGCCCTGATGGATTTGGTGGGCATTGACGTCATTGTTTATGTTTTAGGTATTCTGGAAAACGAATTCGGCCCTAAGTTTAAAGCCGCTCCACTTCTGAGACAGATGATGCGGGCAGGCCATTTAGGCAGAAAGTCCGGAAGAGGTTTTTATGAGTATTAACCAAAATCCGTTTATAGGTTATGGCAGATATGGTTTATTGCATCTTTGCTCAGGAAGGTACGTTTAGTTTGGGAACAGCGGATGATCATAGAATTAACGGGATGGAGGGTGTAAAGTGCATTATGAAACACTGGTGACGGTATTGGATGAAGGCATATTTACGCTAACCTTAAATAGGCCCTCAAGGATGAATTCCTTTAACCAGGTTCTACTGGATGAGTTTCATCAGGCTATTAACGAAGCGGAACAATCCCAGGAAGTTAGGTGTTTAGTTATTTCCGGTGGCGAAAAGTTTTTTAGCGCAGGGGCAGATATTACTGAAGTTAACAAAATTAGCTCTCCCTTTCACGGGTATGCCTTCAGCAGGAAGTTTCAGGAGTGTTTTGGACGGCTGGAAAAGCTGGGCAAGCCGGTGATTGCTGCTGTCAGAGGATATGCTTTGGGCGGTGGGTGTGAACTGATGTTAGCTTGTGACTTCCGTATTGCAGCCGAGGATGCCAGGATAGGTCTGTCAGAGGTAAATATTGGCGCAATTCCGGCAGGGGGCGGTACGGTCAAGCTGCCGCATCTCATAAATCCGTTAAAGGCAAAAGAAATGCTTTGTTTTGGAAAACCGATAAGCGGAAAGGCTGCCGAAGAGATTGGCTTGGTTAATAAAGCAGTACCGGTCGGTCAAGTTCTTACGGAAGCCTATTCCTGGGCTAAAGAATTAGCCCAAAAACCGCCTCTGGTTATTAAAACAATCAAGACCATTACAGCTCTGGCTACGAAGGATATAGAATCATTGCTTCATTATGAGGCCCAAGGATTAGGCATGCTGTCCGGTACTATGGACTTTGCAGAAGGAACTGCCGCATTTCTGGAAAAGCGCAGCCCTCTCTTTAAAGGCATATAGGAAAGGAGGTGCATGACCTTCTGTGCGCCAGGGAAAGAATGCGCAACTTGGTTTGTTAAGGGATGTCCGAATTGGTTGGTTAATAAAATATATAGGATTAGGGGGTATTTAGCATGACTGAAAAAACTGCAAAGGCGGACGAACAGGAGCAGGTCATTTTTCACCCTGATTTCTTTAAAATTCCGGAAGATGGGAGCAAGCCGTATTTGGTCGGGTTGAAGTGCCGTAACTGCGGACAGCTTTGGTTTCCAAAGCTGCCAATATGCCCGGCCTGCTGGTCGGAAACATTGGATGAGTCACCGATGGAACGGGTGGGAAAGTTGTATACGTATACGATCATGAATGTTCCGCAGCCGGGAGTCAAAGCTCCTTTGGCGATAGGGTATGTGGATTTCCCCAATGGGATCAGGGTAGGGGCGCAGATTGATGTCCTGCCGGATCAAATGAAGAATCTTCGGATTGGCATGGATTTGCAGGTGGGGGCTGGTGTAATCAGGGAAGATAAAAACGGCAAAAAGACGATAAGCTATGTATTTAGACCGTTGGCGGCAAGCAAAGGAGGTAAATAATAATGAGGGATGTTTATGTTATTGGCGTAGGGATGACGAACTATTATAAGAAATCTCCGCTGTCCGCCGCTGATCTTGGCCGGCAGGCGGTGTTCAATGCGGTGAGAGATGCCGGGATCGGTCCCAAACAGGTTCAGAGCATCTATGTAGGGGAGATGCCAGGACTATCAGGCAGCATCTGTTTCGGACAGCGGGTGGCTACGACTATGGGGATGGGCGGAGTACCCATGATGAACGTGGAAAGTGCCTGTTCCAGTGGGGCTTTGGCGGTAAACCTGGCGGTTAAAGACGTGGCAAACGGAGTTACAGATATTTCGATGGCGGTGGGAGTTCAGAATATTTCTGCGACCAGAGCGAGCGGAACGGCTTTTTCCCCCGATGCCAATGATCCGGAAGGGGTTCAGGGGATAACCATGCCGGGGATCTATGCCATGAGAGCCAAACGCTATATGGAGGAATTTGGAGCCACGCCCGAGGATATTGCGCTGGTGGCGGTGAAAAACAGGCGTCATGCCATGAATAACCCGCGTTCGCAATTCCATGATCCCATTACGGTGGAGCAAGTTGTTAATGCGCGTTCGATCAGTGATCCGCTGACATTGCTGATGAGTTGCCCCAACACCGACGCAGGTGCGGCAGTGATTGTCGCCACCAAGGAAAAGGCCATGCAGTTGGGCAGCAAACCAGTGCGGTTCTTAGCGCGTGAAGTCACTTCGGGAATTTTCAGCAATGGGTTCCGGGACATGACTTCGATGGAGATAACGGTCAGGGGCGCTAAAGAAGCCTATGAGATCGCCGGGGTTGGCCCGGAGGATATCGATATGGTTGAGTGTCATGACGCCTTTGCGATTAATGAGCATTTGTATACGGAAGCCATGGGGTTCTGTGGGCATGGCGAAGGAGTGGAATTTATCCGCAGTGGCGGCAACGACTATGGCGGTAAAGTCGTGTTCAGTCCACGGGGAGGCTTATTGTCGTGCGGGCATCCGACGGGATGCAGCGGGGCTGCGCAGATCGTGGAAGCGACCTGGCAGTTGCGCAATGAAGCCGGAGCTATGCAGGTGCCGGACTGTAAAGTGGCCATGACCCATGTCACAGGCGGCGGAATCTACGGTTTGGATAACGCTGTGTGCACGATTCATATCTTAAGCAGGTAATTTTGAAGATCTGAAGCAAAGAAAGGAGCCGGATAAAATGGGTGTACAAAACAGGGTTGCGCTGGTAACCGGATCAGGGAGCGGACTGGGTGAAACAACAGTGATGATGTTGGCCCAAAACGGTGCCAAGGTGGTCGTTAACGATGTTGATCAGGCGAAAGTGGACAAAGTGGTGAAAAAGATCAAATCTGCCGGTGGGGAAGCACTGGGAGTAGCAGCTGATATTTCGAAGAAAGATCAGGTGCAGGACTTGGTGCAAAAGATTGTGAAACAGTTTGGAACGGTGGACATTCTGGTTAATAACGCAGGTATAGCCCGGGACAAGGGCTTGCTGAAAATCACGGAAGAAGATTGGGACATTGTGCTTGATGTAAATTTAAAAGGACCTTTTCTGTTGAGCCAGACAGTAGTTCCTTACATGAAGGAACGGAAATTTGGACGAATCGTCAATATTTCATCAAGGGCTTATCTTGGGTGGCCGACGCAAGCCAATTATGCGTCATCGAAAGGGGGACTGGTGAGTTTCAGCAGGACGTTGGCCTTGGAATTGGCGAAGCACCAGATCACAGTTAACTGTATAGCCCCGGGCTTGATCCAGACGCCCTTGTATGATGCTTTGCCGGATAACATTAAAGAGAACCTTATGAAATCTCAGCCGACGAAAACGATTGGCAAACCGGAAGATATTGGGTATGGAGTGTTGTTTTTCGCTGATGATGAAGCTGACTACGTCACGGGACAGACCATCTTTATCTGCGGAGGCAAGAGTGTGCTGAGTTCCTTGTCGGTATAGAGGAAGAAAAGGAAAAATTCAGGGAGGTAAACGAATCATGCAGATTAAGGGAAGAGTAGCCTTGATAACCGGATCTGCCAGCGGGATGGGCAGGGGTACGGCCGAGATAATGGCCCAACATGGAGTAAAAACAGTAATCAATGACGTTAATCAGGGCATGGTGGATGAGGTGGTCAAGGGAATCAAGGAAGCTGGCGGGGAAGTCATGGGAGTGGTTGCTGATATTACCAAAAAAGCTGAAGTGGAAGCGATGTTCAAGCAAGTTGTGAACACTTATGGCAGGATTGATATATTGGTAAATAATGCTGGAATTTTTCGGGATAAGGCGTTTTTGAAAATGACGGAAGAGGATTGGGACAAGGTGCTGGAGGTTGACCTCAAAGGCGTATTCCTGTGTAGTCAGGAAGCGGTTAAATATATGCGCGAACAGGGCTACGGGCGGATCGTCAACATATCGTCGCGGGCTTGGCTGGGAGGGCCCGGGCAGGCAAATTACTCGGCGGCAAAAGCCGGGGTGGTGGCGCTGACCAGAACATTGGCGCTGGAGCTGGGGAAACGGGGGATCACTGTAAACTGCATACCGCCGGGGCTGATCGAGACTCCTATGTGGCACTCTTTGCCGGAGGAAGGAAAAGAGCGGCTGCTGAAAGCTCAGCCCATGGGGAGGATAGGATCGCCCCGTGATATTGCCCGTACCGTGATGTTTTTTGCGAGCGATGAGGCCGGATATATTAATGGTCAAACCCTGTATGTATGCGGAGGTAAGAGCCTTTTTGCCAATATTGGGTAATTAGGTAAAACTGTACGAAGGTAAGGGATGGATTATGAGCAAAAGTCAAGGTTCTTTGAGTGGTATTCGGGTACTGGAATTTGCAGGCGAAATTGGCAATTATACCGGAAAATTATTTGCCAACCTTGGCGCGGAAGTTATTCAGATTGAGCCAATTGAAGGCAATCCGGTTAGAAGAGCCGCTCCTTTTTATAAGGATATCCCTGACAAAGAAGGGAGTCTGCAATTCATCTATCAAAATACGGGTAAGAAGGGCATCGTGCTCGATATTGAAAAGGAGCAGGGAAAAGAAATTTTCCTTAAACTGGCAAAGACTGCTGATTTGCTTCTGGAAAGCTCTCCGCCAGGGTATTTGAATAAGTTGAACCTGGGTTATGACCGACTGAGCGCAATCAATCCCAAACTCGTCTATACATCCGTGACAGGGTATGGGCAAAATGGCCCGTACCGTGATTATCCCTGGTCGGATATTACAACTTTGGCCATGGGGGGACTGCTCTACCTGGCTGCTCAGGGTGACGATTTACCGGCCCGTGTTCCAGACAATCAGGCGTTCATGATGGGGGCGATGCATGCGGCAACGGGGAGCATGTTAGCCTTGATTGAAGCTGAATACAGCGGCAGAGGGCAGTATCTGGATGTGTCTCTCCAGGAATGTGTTGCTACCGCTCTCGAAAATGCCATACAGCTCTATGACCTGGAAGGAAGCATCCGGCGAGGTATAGGGCATTTTGAAGCCGGGATGGGAATTTATCCGTGCCAGGACGGTTATGTTTACCTTGTGGCGGGGATCGGTGGTAATGTCAATCTTTGGAATACTTTCGTCGACTGGCTTATTGAAGAAAAAGTGGAAGGGGCGGATATTTTTATCCAGGATGAATGGAAAACGCCGCAATTTCGGCGAAAAGCTGAAGCAAAGCAACGGTTTAATGAAATATTTGTTCCATTTACAATGAAGCACAATAAGTTATATCTCTTTGAGAATGGTCAGAACCGGCGGGTGACTATTCATCCCGTGAATAACCCGAGAGACATTTGTGAAGATTCCCATATCAGGTACAGGAAGTTCATGGCCGATTATTTCAGCGAGAGTCTTGGAGGGCAAGTGTTTATGCCCGGGGCTCCTTACCGGTTGTCGCAAACACCCTGGAATCTTGGCGCAGAGCCCCCTAAATTGGGACAACATACAGCGGAAATCCTCCAGGAGATTGGGTATGATGCGAAACAGATCCAAGATTTTATGCAAGGGGGTGTATGCTTTGTCGCACAAGCTTCCTCTTAACGGCATCAGGGTTCTTGATTTCACCTGGGTAGGGGCGGGTCCTATCACCACACAAGTTCTGGCGGAATATGGGGCTGAGGTTATCAAAATCGAATCAGGAACGCGTTTGGATTACTTGAGGCTCTTGCCTCCTTTTAAAGATGGCAGGGCGGGTGTGGAAAGAAGCGGTTATTTCAGCAACAGGAATCCCAATAAAAAGGGCATATCCTTGAACTTAAAACATCGCCGCGCCTTGGAGATCATCAAAGAGTTAATTAGAAAGAGTGATATAATCTGTGAGAATTTTACGGCGCATACGATGGAAAGATGGGGATTGGGGTATGAGGATGTTCGGAAGATCAAGCCGGATATTATCTACGCAGGCATGCCCCTGATGGGATCCGACGGACCTCATGTCAATTATCGGGGATTTGGTGTTCAAGTCAGCTCTTTAATTGGAATTCTTCATCTCACCGGTTTCCCGGAAGAAGAACCATTCGGGATGGGAACCAACTATCCAGATCATGTACCCAACCCAATGCACACTGCGTTCGCTATCCTTGCCGCTCTGCGGCATAAGAAGAAAACCGGGGAAGGCCAGTACATTGAGTTATCCCAAATAGAAGCTCCCCTGTGTGTGCTGCCAACTCCGATTATGGACTACATGATCAACGGACGGGTTCAAAATCGGCAGGGCAACCAGCATTTAGATTTTGCACCTCACGGCATCTATCCGGTTCAGGGTAAAAATCGCTGGATCGCATTAGCGGTACAAAGTGAGGATGAATGGCAATCATTGAAGGCTGCGATGGGCATGCCTGAATGGGCTGAAAAGGACGCTTTTGCAGCGAATGCCGAGCGGATAGCCAACCAGACTGAGTTGAACGAGATCATTGCGCATTGGACTGTTAATTATGCAGGTGATGATCTATTGAGGCTATTGATAAAGGCCAAAGTTAGAGCCGGCCTGGTTAAAGATGCCCGGGACGTACTTCATGACCCCCAACTCAATTACCGTAGACATTTTGTTTACCTCGATCATCCTGAAATGGGTTACCATGTTTACAACTATTCTCCGGTTCACATGTCCAAGACCCCTGCCGTGCTGGATCAAGCCGCTCCGCTGCTTGGCGAACACACAAAACAGGTCATGAAAGATTTGCTCAATTTGGATGAGGGTATGTTCGAAGAAATGAAGAAGGAAGGTGTTTTTGATTAAGGGCTCACGACGAGGAGGAATATTTATGCTAAAAAAATACAACAAATGGTCGATTGTGGGTTTGATAATTTTATTAGTGGCAAGTCTAGCAGGTTGTGGTGGTGGACAAGGAGGAAATACTTCAGAGAATGACCGGACTCAAAAAATAGTGATTCGTTTAAGTCATGCGTTACCGGAGAAGCACTATATTTCTGCACAAATGCGGGCCTGGGCGGAGCTGGTGATGGAGAAATCCAAGGGCCGGGTGGAAGTTCAGGTCTATCCAGCCGGGCAGTTGTATAAAGACGCTGATGTCTTAGAAGCGGTACAAACTGGTGCGATTGAGGCCGGGCATGCCTATGATTTTAATCTGGCCAAATCGGTCCCTGAAGCGAGGATTTTTGCGGCGCCATTTCTTTTTGAAGGAAAAGTGACTGAGATAACTCAAAAAGTTTTAACCAGTCCAATCCGCAGTCGTTTAGAGGCTGAGATGGAAAAACAGGGAATGAAAGGAGTTTTGTTTATTCCCTGGTCAATGGAAGAAGGCGGGTTGATCGTAAGCAAACAGGTTAAGACTCCGGCCGATGCCAAAGGGCTAACCTTACGGGCTACAGGCCCTGATACCGCAGCGATTTACAAACAGTGGGGAAGTAATATATCTTATCTCAACGGTTCTGAATTGTACATGGGTTTACAGCGCGGAGTAATCCAAGGCTCCGAAGGAACGGTGACAACTTCGGTCGAACGGAAACTATATGAAGTTGCTCCTGACTTCACGCTTTTGCCCTATAGCGCACGGGCATCGATGATTATAATGAATAAACGATTTTACGATAAGTTGAACCCGGAACTTCAGAAGGCCATCAGTGAAGCAACTAAAGAAGTCGAAGATAAGACTGCGGCAGCCGCCAAGACCAATTTAGATGCCATATTAAAGGCTGGCGCCGAAAAAGGCATTAAAATTTACACCCCAACTCCCGAGGAACTTAAGCAATTTACTGGGGATAAAGATAAGCTTTGGCATTCACTTTATAAAGATTATCCGCAGATCTTAGCTGATATTAAAGAAATTCAAGAAATTAAATCCCAATTGAAACAGTAATAGCGGAATAGAAATTGCCCCTCCTTAAAAAAAGGGGGGCAGACTTACAAGCGCTTTGAAATTGGGGGTTTGTTTATGGACTTCATAAGAAAGGTGTCTGCCGCAGCACACACCTTAGCTGGAATAATTCTTGGAGTGATGTTCCTGTCGATGATAGCCAATATCATCGACAGGAAACTAGGAGTTTCCATGATATGGGTTGAAGAGTTAAGCGGTTATGGGGCGGTTTGGGCGACTTATCTGGGGATAGCTTTTGTCCTTAGTGAAAATAGACACGTACGTGTTGATATTTTAACCAGAAAACTGTCCCCGGGAGGACAGGAGTTGATGCGTTTCCTGGGTGATCTGGCTTGCGTGGTTTTCAGCGCTTTGATTACATGGAAAGGACTTTATTTGATTTGGTCCTCCTATATCTCGGGACGGCATACCCCTTTTTTGGAAATACCAATATATCTGTTGCAGATTGTTTTACCGGTGGGTATGTTTCTTTTCGGTCTTGTAGCGTTGATGGATGCAGTTAGATATATAAAAAGGTTAAAAATGAGGGAGAATGCTTCATGACCAGTCTTATACTTCTAGCGGTTATCCTCCTGATTGTGCTGTTACTTATAGGAACGCCCGTGCCTGTGGCATTAGGTTTCGCAGGCTTAATCGGTCTCTGTGCTCTTAGCGGTGAAGGAGCGATTGTAGTTGCTGCCAAGGTAATGTTTGATACCGTCAACGACTTTATTTTTCTTGCCATACCCTTGTTTATCTTAATGGGGACTATCTTGGGCAGGGGAAAGATAGGAGAAAAGCTATATTACCTGTTTGACGTTTTTCTACGCCAAATTCCCGGCGGCGTAGGCATTGCCACAATTTTGACCTGTGCTGTTTTGGCGGCTATGATTGGAACGAGCGTTGCTATTGCGGCCATGGCCGGCTCCTTCGCACTTTCTAATCTGATGAAATATGGTTACAGTTTTCACTTGTCTTTGGGTATAACTGTGGCCGGGGGGGCTTTGGGCATCCTTATTCCGCCCAGTTTACCTATGATATTGTATGGCGCTTTCACCCAGGAATCTACGGGCAGGCTATTCATTGCCGGCGTGATTCCAGGCATTTTGGCGGTTATTCTTTTCTCAATTTATGTGGCTTGGGAATATCTTCGTTCACCGGACAAACAAAAAGTTGTTGCAGCTACTTGGAGTGAAAGATGGGTTGCGTTTAAAGAAGGTATATGGGCTTTGATTATCCCAATCGGGGTTATTGTACCTCTTTATACAGGGCTGGCGACCGTCACGGAAATAGCGGCCCTGGGAGTTCTATGGTCTTTTTTAATCGGCATATTCATCTATCGGACAATAAAGATTAAAGATATTATACCGATCTTGAGGGAGGCAATAAATAATTCTGCCATCGTTATGTTCATAATTTGTGGGGCAATTGTTTTTGGCAATGCCGTAACGCAATTTGGCCTGGGGAAAGCTATAAGCGGCTTTTTTGTAAGTAATGGTTTTTCTCCGGGAGTTTTTATAGTGATCACCGTGGCTATTATGTTAATAATGGGGTGCTTTCTGGAAGGCGCATCGATTATGATGATCATGTTACCCATACTTTTACCTGCTTTGATAGGCTACAACATGGATCTCATTTGGTATGCAGTCTTGATGGTGATAAGTATTGAGGTAGGCCTCATAAGTCCTCCTGTAGGACTGAATCTTTATGCGGTTGACAGTGTTGCCAAAGGTTTAGGATTTCCCAGCACACTTGGTGCGGTAATCCGTGGAAGTTGGCCGTTTATGGTGCTTTACGTTCTTATACTGACTATTGTGGGCTTCTTGCCGTCTTTGGCAGTTTGGTTGCCGTCACATATGGTGAAATAGGGAACGGGAGTTGCACATCGTGATCGTTGATCAGGAAGAATCCCTGATTATGTCTCATTCAGGGACAGTTTTTAAGAATAAGGCACCGGATACATTGTCCAGTGCAGAGTGTTTTATGTTAGGACAGTTGTTCTTCGCAACGAGTGTCCGTTTGTAGTACACTTTTTGACAGCACCTAACTATTGGGCTACGGGGCAAATTGGCATAGAATTTGCATTTGGAATGAGTTGGAGGTAAAGTCGACACAATCGGTGCTTGATGCCTTTTTGAAATCCCAGTTAGTTTGTTTTAAATTTGCATATAATTTTCATAATTGTCTGAATCGTTAGGTGCAATTGTCTCCGGCAGAATCCGAGAGCGCACGGACGATGATACAAGGGGGTGACGCTAAGCGGAATCGGGCAATCCAGTAGAAACAGCACATTAAACAAAGGGAATTCAGAAGTATTTTGAAAGGGGGCATTAACAAGTGGCAATGTGTAAAGAATGTGAATGTTTTCATCCTATCCCGGACACGGAGTGGGACTACGAACGAGGGACTGGTGACTGTGTTAAGACAATGCGAGATAATAAAGGCAAGTATTGGCATAATGCAAAAGTGAAGGAAGATTCAAATTGTGCCGAATTTAAACCGAAACAAAATAGTTAGTCAAACAATTAAAATCAGGGGGGAAATAAACGATGGCGAATGCTGCATTGTTGGCGGAAATAACGCAGGAACTGAAACTGGAAGCAAAAAAGGGGCAGCCATTAGGGAAGGCTTTATGGGACAAAAAGATTAAAGAAGGGCCGGGAAGCACGCCAAGGACAAAACATCTTTACAAGCGCTGCCGCTGGGCACATACTGCCGGGGGGGAGTATGTGAGGGAAGAAATCAAGATTTCTCTGGAACGGGCCCGTTTATATACCGAGGCACATAAAGCAAACGCCGGTGAAGTGCCGGTAGTTCTCAGAGCGAAATGTCTTGAGCATTATCTTAAAAACTGCAGTATCTATATTCAGGATGAGGAACTCATCGTCGGAATCCACAATGAGAGTCCGGATAAGCTGGAACTTTATCCGGAGGGTGGGGCTGCGAATATGTTCGATTATCTGGAGGATGACACGCTTACCCCCCCGGAGCTTTATGATGAGGGCGTGGAAATGGTTGAGTACTGGAAGCAATGGTCGCTTTCAGCTATGTGTGAAAGGTATATGGAACCTGAAGATATTGCAAAGCTTAGCACGGGGGTAATTAGTGAACCTCCGGTGTGGACCCATTTTTATACGAGTACCGTTCCACCCTATCAGACCGTCCTTGAAGACGGGCTGGAGAAAAGGATTGAGTGGTGCGAGCAAAACCTCAGAAAGGTCAGGGATAAATTAAAGGAATACCCTTGGAGAGGGGAGGAGAACATCCCTCTTTTTGAAAAGATTGACAACTGGACTGCTATGATTATTGCCGCCAAGGCGGTTATTGGCTGGGCGAGAAGATACAGCCGGCTGGCGAAGACTGTTGCCGAAAAGCTTGACTTGAGCGATAGTGTGGTCGGAGCGCAGCAAAGAAAGAAAGAATTGCTGGAAATCGCTGAAATTTGCTACAATGTTCCCGCAAAGCCTGCTCGGGGCTTAAAAGACGCTATGCAGTCCAAATGGTTCTGCTTTGAGGTCGTCCAAAATATGGAGCGTTTTTGTTCCGGCTATGCTCAACTAGAAGATGATTTGTTGTGGCCTTTTTACAAGGCCAGTGTTATTGATAAAAAAGCGCAGCCGATGATGCGCGATGAGGCGATCGAACTGATTGAATGTGAGCGGCTCAAAGTATGTGAGCGCGGAGTAACCAAAGGAAGATGGATGCGGCTTATCCACCCTGGAATTAACGACCTTCACATTCTAACCATTGGCGGGTTGGACGAGAACGGCAATGACATGTGCAATGATCTTACAGACGCTATACTTGAGGCAACTTTGAATATTCATACCAATGAGCCCTCGGTTGCGTTTAAGTATTCGCCGAAGATTAATGAGAAAACGAGACGACTGGTATTCGAGTGCATCTCCCAGGGTTATGGTTTCCCATCGATCAAAAATCATGAGAAAAATACAAGGCACAGTATTGAGCATCACGGATGGCCGCCTGAGGTGGCGGCGCGGTGGGCTTTGGTTCTGTGCATGGCGCCCGGGGTAACAGGCCGAAAATCGACCCAGCACTCAAGAAACGAAGGCGGCGGGGGAATAGTTGGTCCTGCCCCGGGGAATATGGCCTTAAGCGATGGATTTGATGCCTGGTTTAGCCATAAGCAGGTGGGGGCGCATACAGGGGACGCCAGCAATTTTACGTGGGAAGAATTGTTGAAAGCAGTGGAGACACAAGTCAAACATAATTCCCATCTTATGTTTATGAATAAGGAAATAACCAGCTACGCAGAAGGAAAGAGACTGGAAAGCCCGTTCCTGGCCATGATGGATGACTGGAATGTTGAAGAGGGAGTGGGAGCTTTTGCCCGGCACAAGCCTTACTCAAACACTTGGGCTGATTATTATCCCGGACCCTTGGGGATTGCTGATGACCTGGCGGCAATTAAGTACTGGGTTTTCGACCAAAAGAAATACACGATGGCACAGTTGCTTGAGGCGCTTAAGGCTAACTGGCAGGGATATGAGGACATGAGGCAGGAGTTTTTATCTGCGCCAAAATATGGCAACGACAATGATTATGTCGATGAAATAGCCACTTGGTTTATGAATATGTCATGTGATGTTTTTCAAGACGCCAAAATGGTCGGGGGGGAAAAAGGAGCCCAACTGGTGCCGCAATCGGTGTCCGCATTTGTTACCTTAGGCTCCTTGATTGGGGCAGAGCCCTTTGGCCGCCGACATGGAGAACCGACGCATGATGGCGGATGCTCTCCCTACATGGGCCTTGACAAAAAAGGCCCAACGGCAGTCTTAAAAAGTGTCAGCAAACTTCCTCACACCAGGCTCAAAGGCATTCAGCTCAATCAACGTTTGCCGGTGGAGCTGATGAGGGAGTCCGAAAAGGGCTTTGATGTCTGGAGTGCCTATATGAAGACCTGGCATGATATGGGTATCGACCATGTGCAATTCAATGTAGTGCGAACTGAGGATATGCGCGCCGCCCAGAAAGAGCCGGAAAAATGGGAACATTTGATCGTCAGAATTGCCGGTTACAGTGCTCGGTTTATCTCTTTGTCCCAGATGGGTCAGGATGCGATTATCAGTCGTAATGCGCAGGAACTGGGATAAGCCCGGCGGAAGAAAAGGATGGGATGGAGGAATTGAATCTTCATCCCATCCATCAAATAATTTCTAAAGAAACGGAGAGAATGAAATGCCAAAGTGTAAAGAGTGCCGCTATGGGCGGATGGGCCTCGCCCAACCCATGGAAGGATATTGTATTTATGGGACCAGAGTGGCCGATGAAAAGGAGTCAACAACCAGTTCGGCCGCAATGATGGTGCCGGGCAGAATGATCAACCTGCGCGATGAGGCCTGCAATTATTTCGAGAAAAAACCGTCCCATAAGGATTTCATAAAGGAAAGCAACTGAGTTGCCCTTTACACTGTAAATGCACGGGGAAAATGCCGCATCGATTAACCGATATTATTCTCATCGTGACCGCCGCAAATAATTGCGGCGGTCACGACGGTGGTATGAAAATTAATTTTTGAGCAAGGAATGCGCACAGGAGAAGGTGAACTATATGATTACAGGAGTGGTTACGAATATCCAGTATTTTACGATGTTCGATGGGCCGGGCATAAGAACCACTGTTTTTCTCAAAGGCTGCCGGCTCAACTGTCGGTGGTGTCACAACCCGGAAGGGGTGAGACATTACCCGGAGGTTTTTCATCTGTGGTCTAATTGCAATGACTGCGGTCAGTGTGATAATATCTGCCCTACCGGCGCCCTGCAAGTGGTGGAGCGCTTGGGGCATGAAGGAGGTGTAGTGACAGGAGGAAATGCTCCGGGAAGCATACCGATTGAAAACAGGGATAAAATGGTTAGGAAGATCAGGATAGATAAAGGACTTTGCCTTGGCTGCCGACAATGTGTTGAAGCATGTCCTCAAGCTGCGTTTGTTATTTCCGGAGAAATAATGACCGTCGATGAGGTGATTGAGAAAGTGGCGGAAGAGCGGCTTATGTATGAAAATTCCGATGGCGGTGGCTTAACATTGTCCGGAGGGGAGCCGACGGCACAGCCCGAGTTTTGCCTGGCACTGCTAAAGGCGGCTAAAGAAAAAGGGATTAACACCGCTTTAGACACGTGCGGCTATGTTAGGTGGGATATTTTGAATGAGATGCTGGATTATACCGATGTCGTGCTTTTTGATATTAAAAATATGGCTCCCAAGGCGCACAGGGAGTTTACCGGAGTATCAAACGATCTTATTCAGGAGAATGCCAGGCGGATAATTGCGAGGGGCGGAGTGGAAATGAGGGTGCGCATTCCAGTAATTCCGGGAATAAATGATTCCGCTGAGAATATGGAAAAAGCTGCCGAATTTATCTGTGCGTTGGGCTTAAAAGCAGTTGACATTCTGCCATTTCATCCCTGGGCCGGGCAGAGCTACAGATTGCTCGGCCTGGATTATCCTTTCACTGTGGGCGAGTGGTATCCCGGTGAAAAACAGGAGAGAATTGAAGAGATTTTCAGAGCTAATGGCCTGAAGCCCAATCGGCTGGGAGGATAAAGATGGTGAGGAGGCAATATCATGGGGAAAGAAGCCTTAATTGCCAAGATCATTGACCTTGAGTGGAACATGTTTCATGAGGTATCCAATATCGGTGGCAAAGCGTCTTGCCAGGAAGATCCGGTAACCTTCAGGATTATGAGATACAGCCAGGCTGTTAGCTGGGCGGAGGATGTTCTTGAAAGCTATCTGACCGATCTGTCTGAGGCTCAGAAAAATAAAAGAAATCTGCTAACTGAAAAATATGCCCGCATGATGAAATCAACTTCTCCATTGGTGTATTATAATCGGATTGAGCATCTGCTACCTGCTTTGGAACCGGAAACTCTGCATTTGATTGACAGTATTGTTAAAATCGTTCTGGAATGGGAGGAAGAACTATCAGCCAAGTACCCCAACCTTGTCAAAAGGGGCAGACCCATACATAGTACGGAAGACAGCCAGTTTATAACATCTGTCGAAACGTATTTGCGGGGAGAACTCGCCACTTATTCGCTTAAGACATTAAAATTGTACTATAAAAATGTGTTAAAGCAAAAGTCGGAAAATATAAATGGCTCAGAAATTACCCTTAACTCGATGGTAAAACAATATGGTTATAGTTCTTTGACAGAGGCCAATAGAAGGAGTCCGGAGGAGTCGGGGGACGGTCCTTGAAGGGAGCAACCGGAAGTTTTGCGCATGAAAACGGCTCAACTGGCTTATATCCGTAGCTTGTTGAGCCTCTCACTTCTCAATCAGCAGCCTCCGGCACATTCCGCACGGACTTAAATCACTCCCCCTCACTGCATGTCGCTATTAAAGCAGGCTTCACTATTCTGGCTCCTGGCTTCCGCCGTCTTCCATCCATTCTAAAATCCTTCCCCCCTCATGCATGCCGGTTTTGGGTATTCAAAAACTCACCTGGCTGGCATAGCTCACCCCAAGGGATTAACACTATTCCTTAACCTTTTTCCATCCTTTCTAGCGATATTAATTATTAAGCGGCTTTTTTATAATTTACCTAGCCTCCTTAGTGAAAAGAAGGTCAGCAAATAAATCAAGCGGATGTTTTTTTTAAATTAATTTGGAGGGCGGCTTTTTGAATTACCAAGAGACTAGTCAACTGGTAAATGTGGCCCAGGGCAGAGAGCCGGCCGATGTTTACATAGAAAATGGGAAACTTCTTTGTGTATACAGCGGTGAAATACTTGAGGGTTACAATCTGGCCATCAGGGGAAGCCGTGTGGCTTATATAGGTTCGTCCAGGGACATGGTGGGAAGCGGCACCATGGTTATTGACGCCGGGGGGCAGTACCTGTCTCCCGGCTATATAGACGCCCACGGGCATGTGGATCTGATCGCCAACCCTCTGGCTGTGTCGAGGGCCGTCATACCCAGGGGTACTACGGCCATACTTTCGGATACCCATGAAATGGGCGGGGCGCTGGGCAGTGACGGGATAAAATTTATGCTGGAGATAACGGAAAACCTTCCCCTGAAGTATTACTTTGCACTGACGGTCGCCAATCCCCCTCATCCGGAAATAGAGGGTGGGGACTGTATTTCCGAGCAGGATTTCCTGGACTTTCTTTCCCATCCCAGGGTATTGGCGGTTAGCGAGATAACCGCCTGGAAAAGGTTAACCGAACTGGACGGACCGCTTTTGGCAAAGATAGCCAATGCCTCTTCCCGGGGCAAAAGGGTGGAGGGTCACAGCAGCGGCTGCTCCCTGGAAAAGTTGAATGCTCTGGTGGATGCGGGGATAACCTCCTGTCACGAGAGTGTGACGGTAGAGGATGTACTCATGAGGCTTCGTCTGGGCATTTATACCATGCTCCGCCACGGTTCCATAAGAAAGGAACTGGAAACCCTGGCCCCTTGCTTCACCTCCAATGAAAGCCCGGACACCGGCAGGGTGATCCTTACACCGGACTGGATGAGCCCGCAGGATATAAAAAATAACGGGTATATGGACTATGTAATCAAAGAGGCCATTCGCAACGGCATACCAACCATAAAAGCATATCAGACGGCCACAATCAACCCTGCGGTCTATCTGGGGCTGGATATGGAAATAGGCGGAATAGCTCCCGGAAGGTTTGCCGATATACTGTTTATTGAACGACTGGAGGAGCCGGCGCCGGCCAGGGTGATGGTAAACGGCAGGATGATGGCGGAAAAGGGAGGTTTATTGGAAAATATACCGGGCCGATGCCCGACAATCGGCCCCCATGGCTGGCGCACCGGACGACCCCGTAAATTCGGGGCGCAACCAGGGGAATTCAGGGTGGCGGCGTCCCGGCGGGGCACTGGAGAGGAAACCGTGCCGGCTTTACATATACTGAATGACACCATCACCACCATAAAGGACGTGACACTGGAGGAATCCGGGGGTTTTCTGGAGCCCCGGCGGGGGGATGTGCTGAAAATAAGCATGGTCGGTCCGCTGGGTGGGTTTGTGACTGTTTTCCTCACCGGTTTTGGTTCCTTTTCCGGCGCCCTGGCCACCAGCATCGCCCACGACCACCATTCCCCGTATGTTCTGGGTCGGGATGAATCCGACATGGCCCTGGCCTTCAACCGGGTGATGGAAATGGGAGGAGGCTATACGCTGGCGGAGGGCGGAAAAATTGTGGCCCAATGCCCGCTGTCGGTTGGAGGGGTGATGTCTCACCGTGATATTCCCGAACTGGCCGGCGAACTGGATAACCTGGAAAATCATCTGGGCAAATTGGGTTGTACCCTGGAAAAGCCCATGGTTACCCTGGGATTCATATCATTTTCCGGTCTGCCAACGGCCCGGATCACCCCAAAAGGTCTCTATAACGTAAAATCAGGACAAATAGTGTATCCCCGTCCGTGAACGGGATAGTTTATCAAATTTTAGAAAAAGGAGGCGCCCCATATATGTTGCTTCAGGGAAAAGTGGCCATAGTAACCGGGGCCAGACAAGGTATCGGAGAGGGAGTGGCTTTATCCATGGCCCGGGCAGGAGCTGATCTGATGCTGGTCAGCCGCAGCATCAGCCAAAATGATTCGGTGGTGCAGGCCATTGTGGACACCGGACGCCGGGTTGAGGTGATGCAGGTGGATGTTTCCAGCAGGGAACAGGTGCGGCAAATGGTGGAACGCACACTGTCGGTATTCGGCAGAGTGGACATTCTCTTCAATAACGCAGGGATAAGCAAGCCGGCCATGCTGTGGAAAATGACCGAGGATCAGTGGGATCAGGTTATAAACGTCAACCTGAAGGGAACCTTCAACTGCATGCAGGCTGTAGCCAAGACCATGATGGAACAGAAGTCCGGCGCCATCATAAACATAACCTCCTCGGCGGGGCTTTTGGGCACGGTGGGTCAGGTGAACTATACCGCCGCCAAAGGCGGGGTTTATGCCCTGACCAAGTCGGCCGCCAAGGAACTGGCCCGCTATGGCGTCACCGTTAACACTGTTGCGCCCATGGCCGAGACTGAGATGACCAAGACCATTGCCACCGACCCGAAATTCCGGGACAAATATCTGGAGCGAATCCCCATGGGAAGATTTGCCCAGCCTGATGAAATCGGGCCGGCGGTGGTTTTTCTGGCCTCGGACGGAGCCCGTTATATCACCGGCCAGACCCTGTGCATAGACGGGGGAATGGTCATGCTTTAATCTTGTGCTGCAACCTTTTAAGGAGGGAAACTTTTGTGAATGATAGAGATGTGGTAATTCTCAGCACTGTCAGGACCGCCATAGGCCGCCTGGGAGGGTCCCTAAAAGACATTCCGGCCCAGGATTTGGGAGCCATTGCGGTGAGGGAAGCCATTAAACGGGCGGGAATAGACGCCTCCGAAGTGGGAGAGGTGATCATGGGCCAGTCCCGCCAGACCACCGAGGCCTCCAATATAGCCAGGGTGGTGGCGCTAAAGGCGGGAATACCGGAAGAGGCTTCGGCCTATACCGTACACCGCCAGTGCGCTTCCAGCCTGCAGGCATTTGTAAACGGCTGCCAGGAAATAATGACCGGCTGCTCGGACGTGGTGGTGACAGGTGGCACCGAGGTGCTGAGCCGGGCTCCTTTTTATCTGAAAAACGCCCGCTACGGCTATGGCAATGGAAACGGAGCGCTGGTGGACGCCCTTACCGAGGCCGGTCCGGGGGCGCAGCCCGTCGAGATATACGGCAACCTGCCCATGGGGCTGACCGCCGAGAATGTGGCTGAGGAATTTAATATTTCCCGGGAGGACCAGGACAGTTTCGCCCTGATGAGCCAGCAGCGAGCCGCCTCGGCCATATCGGAAGGCCGGTATAAAGCTCAGATAACGCCGGTGGAGGTTAAGGCGGGCAGAGGAACGGCGGTATTTGACACCGACGAACACCCCAGGGCCACCACCCTGGAGAAACTGGGATCGCTGCCTGGATCCTTTGCCAAAGGCGGAACTGTAACCGCCGGCAACAGTTGCGGGTTCAATGACGCCGCCGGAGCCTTGGTGCTGTCTTCGGCGTCCAGGGCCAGATCACTTGGCATTACCCCCTTGGCCAAGGTGGTTTCCTGGTCGGCAGTGGGAGTGGCGCCCAGAATTATGGGCATAGGTCCTATTCCAGCCACTCTCAAAGCGTTGGAAAGAGCCGGTATCAGGCTGGATGACATCGGGATGATAGAGCTGAACGAGGCCTTTGCCTCCCAGGTGCTGGCATCCATAAGAAAGCTTAATCTCAGCCTGGATAGAATAAATCCCAACGGAGGCGCCATTGCTCTGGGGCATCCCATCGGGGCCACCGGGGCCGTTCTGCTTACCAAGCTGGTTTATGGGATGATAGACGGAAACCACCGCTACGGGCTTACCACCCTTTGCATCGGAGGCGGCCAGGGAATGGCGGTAATACTGGAAAAAGTCTGATGATGGGATTAAGCGTGAAAAAATAGAGGGGGTGGGAGAAAACAGTCTTCACAGGCAGCCCGTTTTTCAGATAAAGCTCAATTAGACTAAAAAGGTTAAGAGGAGGATAAATATGGACTTTTTTAAATGGCCCCGTCAGACCGACATAAAGGATCATGAACTTTTCGGTGTGGATCATTTTGGTAAGGATGCCCCGTGTATTATTTATGAGAAAAAACCCGTGCTGGACGACAAGGGCAACCCGGTTGAAGGACTTTTTTCAGCCTGGATAATACTGAATAACCCCTCCCAGTACAACTCCTACACCACTGAAATGGTAAAAGGAGTGATCGCCGGTTTCCATAGGGCGTCCATGGACAGATCCGTGGTGGCCATAGTTTTCACCGGGATCGGGGACAAAGCCTTCTGCACCGGCGGAAACACCAAGGAATACGCCGAATACTACAGCGGAAACCCCAGTGAATACGCACTGTACATGGACCTTTTCAACGGCATGGTGGATGCCATATATATGGCTAAAAAGCCGGTTATATGCAGGGTCAACGGCATGCGGGTGGCAGGGGGGCAGGAGATCGGAATGGCCTGTGACGTTTCCATCTCTTCGGATCTGGCCATCTACGGTCAGGCCGGCCCCAGGCACGGATCAGCCCCGGTGGGCGGGTCCACTGACTATATTTTCTGGTATCTGGGCATGGAGCACGCCATGTGGAACTGCATTTCCTGCGAGATTTGGAGCGCTTACAAAATGGAGAGACTGGGACTTATCTCCAAGGCTGTGCCGGTGCTTAAAAAGGACGGAAAATTTATTAGAAACCCACTGATCACCACAGATAAATACCTTGAGGACGGGGCCATTGTTTACGGGGAGAACGCTCAGGGCGACGCTGCCGCAGCGGCCAAAGCGCTGATGAAGGAATGCGAGACCGACTTTACACTGCTGGATAACGAAGTGAACAAGATTATCTGGAGCCTTACCAACCTCTTCCCGCACTGCCTGATGATGTCCATTGACGGAATCCGCCAGAAGAAAAAATTCTTCTGGGACATGAACAAACTTCCCAACAGGCACTGGCTGGCCGCCAACATGATGAGCGAGGCCTACCTGGGCTTCAACGCCTTCAATAACAAAAAGCTGACCGGCAAAGGTGAGTCCGACTTTATTGAATACCGCAGGCAGCTGTCCGAGGCCAGGCTTTTTGACCAGGAACTGGTGGACAAGGTATTGCCGCCGCGCAAGTAATGGTTCCAAAGGGTCTGAAGGGGGGTTTACATTGAACTGCCAGAATATAAAAGTTAACAGTGAGGGCGGGATTGCCTACATAACACTTAACCGGCCCCCCCTCAACGTGCTGACCATCCCCATGATGGAAGAGCTGGTTATGGCTCTGGAGTGGGCCATCAGGGAACCGGGCGGAATAATAGTTCTGGGCGCTGAGGGGAAGGCCTTTTCAGCCGGGGTTGACGTGGCCGACCACACCGAAGATAAAGTGGATAAGATGATCGAGGTTTTCGATCGCATCTTTTTAACCATGTCCGGCACCGACAAAATAATAGTTGCCGCCGTTAACGGCGCAGCCCTTGGCGGTGGCTGCGAGCTGGTCATTTTCTGTGATCTGGTGGTGGCCTCGGAAAAAGCAAAATTTGCTCAGCCGGAAATTGCCGTGGGGGTATTTCCGCCCATCGCCTGCTACATGCTGCCCCGTCTGATGTCCTGGCCCAAGGCTCTGGATCTGCTGCTTTCAGGGGAAATAATCAACGCCGCCCGGGCTGAACAGCTGGGGATGGTGAACAGGGTATTGCCGGCGGACTCCTTCGCCGGGGGGGTTAAGGAATATCTGCAACGGTTCCAGAAGATGAGCCCGGTGGTGCTGACCATGACCAAAAAAGCCGCCCGGACCGGCCTGGGCAAAGATTTCCCGACCGGACTAAAGGATATAGACCAGATTTACCTGCAGGAAATGATGAAGACCGAGGACGCCAGAGAGGGTCTGAAGGCCTTTATGGAAAAACGCCAGGCTGTTTGGCAGGGAAAGTGAAATAAGGGGGGGTAAACAATGGGAATACCTTCTAAAATTGAAACATGGCAGATGGTGGAACCTGGAAAACTGGTCAGGACCAGCATCGACACGCCGGATCTGAAACCCGGGGAAGCCCTGGTGGAAGTGGCCGGATGCGGGGTATGTCATACCGACATAGGTTATTTCTTCGATGGGGTTCCCACCGTTACCAAGCCGCCCCTCACCTTGGGTCATGAAATAGCGGGCCGGGTGGTGGCGGGCAGTGAAAATTTACTTGGCAAAGAGGTAATCATTCCGGCGGTTATGCCTTGCAACAACTGCGCCATCTGCGCCTCGGGGCGCGGCAACCGCTGCCTGAAACAGGCCATGCCGGGCAACAGCCTGGGAATCTATGGCGGCTTCTCCAGCCACATACCGGTTCCTTCGGCGGACCTTTGCGTTGTGGGTGACCGGAAGGGGATGCCCCTGGAGCACCTGGCCGTGGTGGCCGACGCCATCACCTCACCGTATCAGGCGGCCAAAAGGGCTGAAATATCCGAAGGGGATATGGTGATCATCACCGGGGCCACCGGGGGAATCGGGGTTTATATGACCCAGGTGGCCTCGGTATTGGGGGCCAAGGCAGTGGTGGGCATTGCCCGGAACCGGGAAAAACTGCAAAGGTCCCTGCAGTTCGGAGCCACTGCCACCATAAGCACCGAAGGTAAGTCTGTAAAGGAAGTAAGGGATGAATTCAAAAACTATTGCAAGGAAAACAAACTGCCCTCCTTTGGCTGGAAAGTTTTTGAGTGCACCGGGTCTAAAATGGGCCAGGAGATCTGCCTGGAACTGCTTGGTTTCGTAGGGAAAATGCTGGTGGTGGGCTATGGCACCCAAAAAGTGGACTACATGCTGTCCCGGCTGATGGCCTTCGACGCCGAAATTATCGGGACCTGGGGGTGCCTGCCCAGGTATTATCCTGAGGTTCTAAAGCTGGTGCTGGACGGCGGAATCAAGGTGGCGCCCTTTGTAGAGATGCGGCCCATGAGTCAGATTGAGGAAGTATTTAAATTATCCCACGCCGGCAAGTTAATGAAGAGGGTTGTTTTGACCCCTGATTTCTGATAGCCGGAGCAGTTGTCGAAAAACGGAGATTATAAGCAAAAGAGCGGTGAAACGAAGCAACTGGTTTCCCCGCTCTTTTGGCGATCAGCTATTCGATTAAAGGGGGGGGTACAGATGCAAGAAAAGGTTTTCGAGCATCTTTCATCTGTTTTTTATCCGGAACGGGTGGCAGTCATCGGAGCTACCGATTCCCCCGACAGGGTGGGATTCAATGTATTTCAGAGCATACTGGAGGGAGGTTTCACCGGCCGGGTGTACCCCGTTCACCCCAGGCATGAAAGCATACTGGGCCAGCCGGTGTACAAGTCCATCGGGGAGGTTCCGGGGCCGGTGGACCTGGCGGTGATATGCCTGAACCAGCATGCCACCGTGCAAGCCGTGGAAAGCTGTGGCCGTCTGGGTGTGAAAGGGGTACTGTGCCACGCCGGGGGTTACCGGGAGATGGGGGATGAAGGCCGGGAACTGGAAATGCGCCTTATCGCCACCGCCCAAAAATACGCTATGGTGCTGGTGGGGCCCAACAGCCTGGGCCTTATTAATAACGAAGGAAATTTTTACTCCACCTTTTACCCCCTGCAAATTCCCAAGGGGAGTGTTTCATTAATCTCCCAGAGCGGGGGAATGGGGCTTACCATTATACACAAGGCCCTGGACGAGGGTATGGGAATAAACAAGTTTATCGGGGTGGGCAATTGTTCCACGGTAGGGTTTGCAGACTACCTGGAATACCTGGGAGAGGACAGCGGGACTTCGGTAATAGCTGTATTTATGGAAGGAACCGCCGATGCCCGCCGTTTTGCCTTGGCGGCAGAGAAGGTGGCCGCAAAAAAACCCGTGGTTCTGCTAAAAGCAGGACGATCGCCGGTTTCCGACTATTTTACGGTGACCCATACCGGCAGCGCCGCAGGCTCTTACCGTCTGTACCGGGACATTTTCAGCCAATTTGGAGTTTATATGGCGGACAGTGCGCACGATCTGGTGGCGGCGTGCAAGGGACTGTCCCTTCTAGCCCCCGCCCGCTCCAACAGGATTGGCATACTCACCCACACCGCCGGTCCCAGTATAGTAATGGCCGATCAGCTTTCCGAGAAAGGATGCGTCATCCCTCCACTGCAAGAGAGCACAATATCCAGGGTAAAAGAAATAATAGGCGAAGACCCCCCGGTGGTGTTGAAGAATCCGCTGGATGCAGCCGGACTGGGGTTTGCCAGGGAGACTTTCGGCTGGCTGGCCGGGGCCATGCTGGAGGATCCAGGTATCGATCTGCTGGTGGCCGTCTACTGCCTGCACAAGAACTGGGGGCTTCCCAGCAGGGAGATAATAGAGGCCCAGCGTCAATACGGCAAACCGGTGGTGGCCTGCTACGCCTCCCACTGGGAGGGATGCCGCGATGACCGGAATATTCTTCAAAATGCCGGTATTCCCCTGTACACAACCCCGGAAGATGCCTGTGCGGCGGTGGCCGCCCTGGTTCACCACTCAAAAAGAGGGGGGAGGATAAGGCCGTGAGTATCAATATAATCATGGAGGGGGCCAGGTCCGAAGGGCGCCAGGTGCTTACCGAGGACGAGTCCAAGCAAATACTTGCCCTGGCGGGCATACCGTCCACCCCCTGCCGGGTGGTGGAAAGCCCCGGGGAAGCGGCCCGGGCCGCCGGTGAGATGGGATTTCCGGTGGCGCTGAAGGTACGGTCCACGATAATTACCCATAAATCCGACGTGGGGGGAGTTTATCTGAATCTGGACTGCCCGGAACAGGTGAGCCGGGCCTTTAACGATATGCGTGAAAAGGTCAGGGGGCTGGACCCCGGCGCCGGGGCAACGGTGCAGCCCATGGCGCCCCCCGGTGTCGAGGTGATCATAGGAATGACTACAGACAGTCATTTCGGCCCGGTCATGGCCTTCGGGCTGGGCGGCGCTGCGGTGGAGGTACTGGGGGACCTGTCTTTTAGAATGGCGCCCATTACCACAGCCGATGCCCTGGAGATGATCCATTCCATTAAGGGGATAGCCCTGCTGAAGGGCTACCGGGGAAGGCCGGGGGCCGATCTGACCGGTCTGGCCGATATGCTGGCAAAGGTTTCCCAACTGGTGACAAGCTACCCCGGTATCAGAGAAATAGACTTAAACCCGGTCATTGCCCACCCCGGAGGCTCCCTGGCAGCCGACGCCAGGATCGTTATATCGGAATACAGGAGTCAGACATTAAGGTGAGTATCAAAAAATGTATTTGGTTTGGGAGGAGCATATGAAGGCGAAGGATATTATGGCGCCAATAACAGTCGCCCTTAATCCTGAAAGCACGGTGCAAGACGCATTGCTTGCCTTTCGCAGCGCCAGAATGATGGGAATCCCTGTGGTTAATAGGGATGGGCTTTTAATTGGCATATTTACCCGCTTCAACTTGTATGATTGCCTTCTCCGGGGAGCTAACCTGAATACCAGTATAGAACAATATTATCTGAGGGACGTCATTTACTTTCGGGAAGACAAAACTTTTAACAATCTTACTGAATTAATACTGTGGTTACGTAATGTCCGGATTGGCCAAACCCCTGTGGTGGATCTGGACGGCAGACCGAGTGGAATTATAACCCAGGCGTTGGCCCTCAATCACTTGCTTGACCACATAGAAATTTTATACGAAGAGATGTCTAACGTTTTTCAACAAGTACCCTGCGGGATTGTGGCCACCGATGAGTGGGGGACGATAAATCTAGTCAGTGTTTATCTTGATCGGCTTCTTCCCGATATCCGGGTTGGGGGGCAAATCAAAAAAATATTACCGGACCTGCCTTTTGAAGAAATAATTAATGGTATTTGGACGGGCCCGCAAAGACTGAATTTTTTCTCAAAAGTATTAATTGTCGATGGACTTCCCATAATTCATGCAGGCAAAACAAAAGGCGCCATTTTGATTTTACAGAATGCCGCAGAAATCGATGCAGCTAAACATTACATAAAAAATGAGGAATACCCTCAAAACATTTCTTTTGCAGCTCAGCCGCCTCGTAATAATGATGAATTATTTAAATTGAATGGCACGAAGTACACAATCGATTACATTATTGGCAAAAGCACCACCATAGCAGAAATCAAAAGGCAGGCCAAGCAAGCTGCTACAAGTTCTTCCACCGTCCTTATTTCCGGTGAAAGTGGAACAGGAAAAGAAGTACTTGCGCAGGCAATTCATAATGCAAGTGACCGGTTTAAACGCCCCTTCATAAAGGTAAACTGTGCCGCTATACCTGCAGAGCTTGCCGAAGCGGAATTGTTCGGCTACGAAGGAGGGGCGTTTACCGGAGCCCTTAGACATGGAAAACCGGGTAAGTTTGAGCTTGCCGATGGAGGCACAATTTTTCTGGATGAAATTGGCGATATGCCCCTGCCTTTGCAAAGCAAATTGCTGCGTGTAATTCAGGAGAAAGAAGTGGAACGGGTAGGGGGGATTAAGACCAAAAAAGTCGATGTTCGCATACTTGCCGCAACAAATAAGAATTTATACAAACTCACAAAAGAGGGGCAGTTTAGAAATGACCTCTATTACAGGTTAAAGGTATTGGAATTAACGGTACCTCCTTTAAGAGAACACAAAGAAGATATTCCCCTTCTGTTTGATCATTTTTTGAATAAATTCAGAAAGGAGTCAGGAAAATGTATTGATGGCGTGACAGACGAGGTTACGGATTTTTTGACAAACTATCATTGGCCGGGAAATATTCGGGAACTGGAAAATATAATTGAACGGGCAGTAATTTATTGTAACAATAGTTCAATTCAATTGGATGACCTTGGTATCTATTCTCGGGATCAAAAAAATATGTATAAACAGGAATACGGACTTGCATTATATGAAGTAGAGAAAGAAACGATAATAAAAGCACTGGAGATCACAAAGGGAAATAAATCCAGGGCGGCAAAAATATTAGGCATCAGCAGGGCCGCTTTGTACGATAAATTGAGAGAAATAAATAACAGTTGACGCGGAAATCAACTGTTTGAGGGATGGCAAAGGATATCTAGGAGAGTGTTGCAAAACTATATTAAGAGGTCAACAAAGTACTTATTCGACTACAACCGGAGGCTGTTCAAAAAGCTCCAGATGCAAGGCGCGGCAAGGCTTCAAGCGGAGGCGTACTCCTTG